>Ga0307479_10000132_pt1 | contig 71613 bp, 54 predicted proteins | sample atmos_gasesECM4C_FD_203743 | JGI IMG/M metagenome (GOLD analysis project Ga0307479, IMG submission 203743) | Hardwood forest soil microbial communities from Morgan-Monroe State Forest, Indiana, United States - atmos_gasesECM4C_515 | ecosystem: Environmental > Terrestrial > Soil > Temperate... | reverse complement strand
GTAGAGATCCGATCTTCCGGTTAGCAAGATTTCGCGAGGAACATTCTCTTGATATCTTTCGGTTTTTGCGAACTCTCAGAATTCAATGTGGCGGAAACCTTACTAGAATCCTGCAAGCTTGGGGAATATACGAAATATCCGCGACCAACTTGTGCGCATCCTCGGGGCGGCAGGCTTTGAACCCGCGCGGGACATCGAAGCGATCACCCCGAATCGATGGCCGCACGGCTATGCCTACGAATACAACCCTCTCTGGGACCCGGATTGGCCGGAAGGGCAACGGCCCTGCGATATCGCGCGAGTGCGCTTCGGAAAAATTACGATCGCGAATTCCGATGCAGCCGCAGCGGCGTACACCGATCAAGCCCTTGATCAAGGATATCGCGCAGTGAAGAAATCGCTTTCTCAGCAGAACGGAGCCTAGCGTGACCGAAACTTCGCGGCGAAACTTTCTTGCCACCCTTGGCGCGTTCAGCCTAATGCCGCTGGAGCGCGAAGAACCCGAGCTTGTCCTTCACAACGGGAATTTTTGGACGGTCGATCCACGCGCTCCACGAGCCCAGGCCGTGGCCATCAGCGATGGCCGATTTCTCGCGGTAGGATCAAATGATGAGATTTTGGGATTCGCGACCGCGCGCAGTCACAAAATTGATTTGGGCAAGAAGACCGTGTTGCCCGGCTTCATCGATGCCCATTCGCATCCAGCCATGTCCGGGCGGCTTCACCTCCGCCAAGTGGACTGTGATTTGCGATCTATCAAGGCGATTCAGTCAGCGCTCCGCGAACGCGCCGCAAAAACGCCTCCGGGCGAGTGGGTGCTTGGATTCAAGTACGATGACACGAAGACCGCCGAAGGCCGGATTCTGACTCTGAAGGATCTGGACGAGTCTGTGCCCGATCGCCCGGTTCTAGTGAATCACAGGGGCGGGCACGAAAATTTTGTCAACTCGCTGGCGCTGCAAGCGGCGCACGTAGACGAAAACACTCCTGACCCCCCGGGCGGCAAATTTGACCGCGACTCCTCGGGGCATTTGAACGGGCGCATCATCGAGCGCGCTGAAGCAGCGTTCGGTAAAGTAATTCCTTCCACTTTTTCCAGAGAAGATTGCCGCGAAGGCGTGAAGCTCATTTCCAAAATGATGACCAAGACCGGGATCACCTCCGTCGGCGACGCGCTGGGAAGTCCGGAAGACCTGCAAGCCTATCAGGATGCGCGAGAGACCGAGGACCTGCCGATGCGTGTCTACTGCTTCATCGCCTGGAGATACGTCGACAAGATGATTGCCGCGGGTGTGCGAACGGGATTGGGAGACGAATGGGTACGCATCGGTGGAATGAAGCAAGTTGCCGACGGAGCAATTTCGGGGCGCACGGCCCGGCTGTCGCAGCCGTACATTGGCTCTCCAAATGACTACGGCACGTTTTCCGCCAGCGAAGAAGAGCTTTACGAATACGGGCGGAAAGGGTATGCGGCGGGCTGGCAACTCGGTACGCACGCCAACGGCGACGTGGCGATCGAGAGAGTTTTGAACGTGTACGAGCGGCTCAACCGCGAGATTCCCCGGAAGGATCCTCGTTTTCGCATCGAACATTGTACGCTGGTGAACGATTCGATTATTCAGCGGATGAAAGCGCTGAATGTTATTCCGACTCCGTTTTCTACTTACGTCTACTATCACGGCGAAAAGATGCAGTATTACGGCAAGGAGAGGCTGGAGCACATGTTCGCGCTGCGGACCTTTCTGGACGCGGGCCTGCATCCCACGCAGGCCTCTGATTATCCACCGGGCGAGTTTGCGCCGATGATGGCGCTGCAGTCTGAGGTGACTCGTATGGACATGAAGGGAAATGTGTGGGGAGCGTCACAGAAGGTCTCCGTCCAGGAAGCAATTCGCGTGGGAACGATCAACGGAGCGTACGCTTCGTATGAGGAAAAGTTGAAGGGCTCGATCGAACCAGGGAAACTTGCGGATCTCGTGGTACTCGGGCGCGATCCATTCAGGGAAGACCCGTCCACGCTCGTCACCATGCCGGTCGAGCGCACCATGACCGGCGGGAAGTGGGTCTACGAGTCATAACCACAGCTAAACCCAGAATGTGGAGGCCCGGGAGATTCGATAGAGGTGAATGTTCTTGTTAATCCTGAAAACGGAGAGGCGGCTCGCGCCCCAATGCGGAGTTGAGTGCACAGGCCGAATTTTCAGCTAACTTGGAGGAGAAATTTCCGATGCACCAGTTTGGAAGAATAGCTCTCTTGTGTGCCGGTCTTTCGTTTGCAACATCAGCAGCGGCGCAGTCGCAACACGTCGATCTCCTCCTGCATAACGGCAAAGTACTGGTGGTGGACGATACTTTCTCGATACGGCAAGCGGTTGCAGTTCGAGGCGGCACAGTCGTCGAGGCAGGCGGCGAGGAACTCGTCAAGAAATATCAAGCGGGCCGAGTAATCGATCTGCACGGCCGCCTACTGATGCCCGGGTTTAATGATACTCATATCCACATATCGGGTGATTCCCGGCGATACATTGAGTTAGCGGGAACGAAATCGATCGAGGAGCTGAAAAACAAAATCCGTTCGAAAGCGAAAGAGCTTGGGCCCGGCGAATGGATTACCGGATACGGCTGGGCGGAAGATGATTTTGCGGAGAACCGCCTCCCTTCGCGCCTCGATCTGGACGAAGCTGCGCCGCAGAACCCTGTAGTTTTGAGCCGGGCAGGCGGGCACAGCGTGGTCGCAAACAGCCTGGCGTTGAAGTTGGCGGAGATTACGCGCGATACGCCCAATCCACCCTCTGGGGTCATCGAGCGCGATAAGGGGGGCGAGCCCACGGGCGTCATCCGAGAAAGTTTTGAAAGCCTGACCCGTCTGGTGCCGCCGGACAAGACGGAAGAGTTGCTGTCGAGTTTCAAGGCGCATTTGCAGGATCTCTTGAGTCTCGGCATCACCAGCCTGGTACAGGCTGGAGTGACTCCGGAGCAGTACACGACAGAATGGGAGGCCGTGTACCGCAAGGACGGAGCGAACCTGCCGAGGGCCACAGTGCAGATTCTGTGGGCCGGCCGCGACAAAATGATCGGGTTCGGAAAGAAAACTGGCGATGGGGACGACCGTTTGCGAGTGGGAGCCATAAAGCTATTTGTCGATGGAGGGTTCACAGGCCCGGCGGCTTACACACTGGCTCCGTACAAGAACCAGAGCGAGTATCGCGGCCAGCTTCGCTACAGCGAGAAAGAACTGTACGAAATCGTGAAAGCGGGAAACGAACTCGGCTGGCAGATGGGTTTTCACACCATCGGTGACGGCGCGATTAAGTTGTTGGCAGATATATACGCGCGGGTCTTGCGCGAATCCCCGCGTCCGGATCACCGGTACTACTTCGCGCATTTTTCCATGCTGCCGCCGGAAGATACGTTAAAGGAGATCAGCGAGAATCATCTGCTGGTTGCGCAGCAGCCGAACTTCACTTACACCCTGGAACAGAGATATGTCGACAACCTTGAGGGAGCGCGTCTGCAGCACAATAATCCAGTGGCCACGCTGACGCGCCATGGAATCTTCATGGCCTTCGGCAGCGACATTCTGCCGATTGGGCCGATGGTGGGCTTGTATGCGGCTGTAACGCGAAAAGGGAAGAGCGGATCAGTTTATGGCCCCGACGAGAAAATCTCCATGGCCGATGCAATCCGCCATTACACGCGCGATGGGGCGTATTTGACTCGGCAGGAAAAAGTGAAGGGCACACTCGAACCGGGGAAACTGGCCGACATGATCGTCTTGAACAACGATCTCCTGACCATTGATCCGAGCCAAATCCTCGCCACTAAGGTTGATCTAACGATTGTCGGCGGCAGGGTTGTTTACGAGAGAACATCAGAGAAGCAACCAACCGCGCGTTGACGCCGCGACCCCGGCAAACTCAATCAGCTGTCGCGCGTCTCACTGCGGAGATGGTCCTGGAGGTGAACTGTACCTTCCTGAACCACTACAACAGATTTGTTCCAAGTCGGAAAACATGCACCCTTGTTCCCAGAATCGAAATTCACCAACTTCAATCTTTTCAGTCTCTTGAACTGAACTTCCACCCTTCCTTTGGCCCCAGTCTTGCCGTCCCAGTTAAGAGGGCATGTGTGTTTCTTATCATCGCCAATCTTTGGAGGGGTGTCTCGAATCGGTTCGACGCCCGCCTCCGTCTTCTCCCAGAGAGGTTGAACCGGTCACGCGCCTCATCAGAAAGGCGTTGCGTCAAGAAGCATACCCCAGGCCGGATTCTGCTGACGGTCTTGCGCATTTCCATGAGTTTCTTCTTCCTACTTTCTTCATCGTCGGCCACGGCGGAGTTGACCGCTTCGCTAGAGAGCCGTACTAAGGCAAATTTTCTCGCTCAATTTCCAAAATTCATCTACTGGCCCGATACTGCATTTCCGTCCGCTCAGGCCCCCTTCTTCATTTGCATCTTGGGTGAGTTCTCGTTCGGCTACTCTCTTGCCGAATCCACGCGAGGCACAGCGGCGCAAGGAAGGCGCATCGAAATCCGCTCGGTGCGCGCGGAACAGAACCTGCGCTCATGTCAAATACTTTTCATCACTCACTCGCAGAGGAAACGGTACGAAAGGGTTTTTGAGGTAGTACGGGGTTCCAATGTTCTGACCGTCGGCGAGACTCCGGATTTTATTGATGCCGGAGGTGGAGTGAGTCTCTTATTTGAGACTGAGTCCCTGCGTTTCGAGGTCAACCTCGCCACTGCGAATGCGGCCCATCTCAGGATCAGCTCGGGGATGTTGTCCCTGGCCCGCCGCGTACGCAGCTTCCCCGAGACTGCAAAGAGCTAGAATGCAAATTCTCCGTACCCGCGATCTTTCTCTTCGTCACCGGCTCTATTTGCTCACCTTGTTGACCTGTGGTATTGGCCTGGTCGTGGGCTGCGGCGCATTTCTTTTCTACGACTTGCATTCGGCAAGAGAGCGCAAAGTTGCGGAGTTGCAATCCACTGCGGATCTCATCGGCACTAATTCGACGGCTGCTTTGGCGTTCGATGACCCCATCGGCGGCGCCAAGCTTCTCGAAGCTCTTCAGACACGCAAGTTGATTCGGTGCGGAGTTCTCTACAAGCTGGATGGCCATTTCTTCGCATCCTATGTTCGCGCGGATTTGATTGGGAAATTAACTCTTCCCGAAAAACTCCCAGATCGTGTGGTCTGGGAAAAAACCCGTCTGTTGCTCACCGCGCCGATCTTACTTGCCGATCATCAACTGGGTTCGATCTTTCTCGAGGCGGATCTTACCGACCTGCAGGAACGGCTGCGCCGTTTTGAACAATTGACCGTTCTCGTCGCCGCAGGGAGCTTGTTCATCGTCTATTTCTTGACTGCCGCATTGCAGCGCTCTATCACCCAGCCGATTCAGGATTTGGCGGGTGTGGCGCGTCTAATCTCAGCAAGGCAAGCCTACTCGTTACGCGCTCCCGCCCTGCCGGGTAAGGAGCTACGCCAACTCAGCGCAGACTTCAACCACATGCTCGAGGAAATCGAGCGCCGCGATGGAGAGCTCACCGATGCCCGCGACACTCTGGAACAACGCATTGCCGATCGCACACGGGAGCTGGAATCCGAGATTTCAGAGCGGCGGCGCGCGGAGAATTCTTTGCGCGAGCGTACCAGCTTTCTCAACACTTTGGTCGCCAGCAATCCCATCGCAATTGCAGTGCACGGCCGGAACGGGCGCGTCGAGCTGGCGAATCCGGCCTTTCTCAGCCTTTTCGGTTACACGAATGAAGAAGCTACTGGTACGCCCATTCTGGACCTCATCGCAACACCGGAGATGCGCGAAGAGGTGGAACGCCATCAAGGAGAGACACTTTCTCAAATATCGATTCACAAAACGGCTCAAAGAATGAGGAAGGACGGCCAACTTGTCGACGTCGAAATTTACGGAGTTCCGCTTTTAATCGAAGGCGAGGTGCATAGCGTATTGGTGCTGTTTCAAGACATCAGCGATCGCGTCATGGCGCAGAAAGAGTTGCGAAAGAGCGAAGAGCAATTCCGCACACTCAGCGAAGCCGCCCCCGTAGGCATTTTCTGCGCGGACGCCAATGGTCAGCTCGTCTACCTGAATAGTCGTTTGGCAGAGATGACTGGACGCGCTGCCGGGGAAGTCTCGGGCAATGGATGGATAACGTCCATCCATCCTGAAGATCGCGAAGGTGTCAGAAAGGTTTGGTGCGCTGGTAATGCGATGGAAATGGAATTGAAGGACGAGTGCAGGTTTCTCACACCGGAAGGTCACGTCAACTGGGTCGAATGGCAAACCAGGGCCCTCCATGGTCCCGACGGCAGTTTCCAGGGCTTCGTGGGCGTAATCGAGGATGTAACCAAGCGTCGCGCCGCGGAACAACGGCTTTTAGAAGCCAAGAAAGCTGCGGAAGCTGCGAATCTAGCCAAAAGCGAGTTTCTCGCGAATATGAGCCACGAGATTCGCACACCGCTCAACGGCGTTATGGGAATGACCGATCTTGCGCTGGAAACGGAGCTTACGCCGGAACAGCGCGAATATCTCAGCACCGTGAAAATGTCGGCGGATTCCTTGCTCACGGTGATCAATGACATTCTCGACTTTTCCAAAATCGAGGCTGGGAGGATTGATCTGGATGTCCTCGATTTCGATCTGCGCGATTGCCTGGAAGGAGCGCTGAAAACCTTGGCTCTGCGGGCGCACGAAAAAGGGCTGGAACTTCTCTGTGAAGTGGCTCCCGAAGTGCCGGAACTCGTACGCGGCGATTCCAACCGCCTTCGCCAGGTGATTATCAATCTCATCGGCAACGCAATCAAGTTCACTAATGGGGGGGAAGTGGTCTTGAAAGTTCAATTGGATGCTATCGATGGCGGGGATCGCATCCTGGAGTTTATTGTCTCCGATACGGGGATCGGTATCCCCCCGGAGAAACAGGCGCTGATCTTTGAACCTTTTTCCCAGGCGGACACCTCTACGACGCGGAAATACGGCGGAACTGGTTTGGGGCTGACCATTTCGTCCCGCTTGGTAGAGATGATGGGCGGAAGAATCTGGGTGGAGAGCCTGGTTGGCCGCGGATCCCAATTCCACTTCACTACCCGCTTGGCAGTTGTGGGCGCGCGCGAGATCGATATCGGAAAAATGGCCTCGCCGGAACTGCTGCGGAACGTGAAGGTGCTCGTCGTGGATGATAACCGCACGAACCTGCGCATTTTGGAAGGCATGTTGAAGCGTTGGGAGATGAAACCTACCTCGGTGGAAGACGGAGAGGAAGCCTTGGCACAACTCTCCACCGCCCGAACAGCGGGAGAACCATTTGGATTGATTTTGACGGACATGCACATGCCGAAGATGGACGGTTTTAACTTGGTGGAGAACATTCGGCGGCGGCCCGAATTGTTCACCACCACCATCATGATGCTGACCTCGGCCGGTCACCGGGGAGATGCAGCCCGTTGCCAGGAGCTCGGTGTGGCCGCGTACTTGTTGAAGCCCATAAGGCAATCGGAACTGCATGAAGCGATCGCAAGAGTGCTTGGGGCCAAAGAACAAAAAGGGGCGATAGCCCTGATCACGCGATATTCCCTGCAAGACGCACGCGATCCCGCAACTTTTTTACGCGTGCTGTTGGCCGAAGACAATGCGGTGAACCAGCGGCTGGCGGTGCGCTTACTGGAAAAAAGAGGTCACATGGTAGTCGTGGCGGGCAACGGGCGCGAAGCCTTGGAAGCCTTGGAAAAAGAAAGCTTCGATTTGGTGCTGATGGACGTGCAGATGCCAGAGATAGATGGCCTTGCCGCCACCGAGGCCATCCGTGAGAAAGAAAAAGTTACGGGTACGCACCTGGCAGTGGTGGCGTTGACGGCGCACGCGATGAAAGGCGACCGCGAGCGCTGCCTGGCCGCCGGCATGGATGACTACCTTTCCAAACCAATCAGGCCGCCCGAACTCGATGCAATACTCGAGAGTTATCTGGCACGCCGGTTGCGCGATTCTCATGCACTGGAAACTGCTGGCCGCGGCAAATAAGAAGAAAGGAGCCGGGCACATCGCTGCCATTGCAGAGACCCGGTACGCAGGTCAAGTCTCGAAGTCGTTCCGATAGTAGTTACATTGATCGAGTGACGAATAGCGATTTTACTCAGAAGGAGAACGCCATGCAAAAAACCGCACAAAATACGTCTGGACTTGCTTTTAGTTTTGTCGAGTTGCTCGACCGCGTCGAGAACGACCACGAACTTCTGCGGGACCTGCTTGTAATTTTCAAACAAGATTATCCGCGGCATCTTCTCTCTTTGAAAGGAGCTGTATTTTGCTCGGGGATGAAGCAGGTGCAGGCCTCAAGCCACGCTTTGAAGGGGATGCTCTCCAACTTGGCGATGGCCCGCGCCGCTGATGCCGCCGCGGATTTGGAACAGATGGGTCGGAACGGCGAGGGAGCCGGCCTCAAAGAGGCCTTGGCTCATTTCGAACAGGAAATCGCGGATCTCATGCCGGTGGTAGATAGCTACTTGGAAGGAGCTCGGCGATGAAGATCCTTATCGCCGATGATGATCGGCTCTCACGAAAACTCCTGGAGAAAATTCTCCAGCGCGCCGGATACGATGTGATTGCCGTGGAAAACGGGCGGCAGGCCGCCGAGCAATTATGCGAACAGGACGGCCCACGCCTGGCGCTGCTGGACTGGATGATGCCGGAGCTCGACGGTCCGGGAGTTTGCCGCGTGGTCCGGCGCCATCGGAAACTTTCCTATGTCCACATGATTTTGCTCACTTCCAAGGAATCCAAGGAGGACGTCATCCAGGGACTTCAATCCGGAGCGGACGACTATTTAATTAAGCCCTGCGACCCCGAGGAGCTGGAGGCGCGCCTGCGGACCGGTCAGCGCATCCTTCAATTGGAAGATAAGCTTGTCGAAGCCCGTGAGGACATGCGCTTCAACGCCACTCACGATACTCTCACGGGCCTATTCAACAGACGAGTAATTCTGGATTTGCTCGGCCGCGAATTGGCACGCACTCAGCGCGAGCAAGGCTGCACCTCCATTCTCATGGGTGATGTCGATTACTTCAAGAAAGTGAACGATACCTACGGGCATATGGTTGGGGACGAAGTCCTGATGGAAATTGCTCGGCGCCTGCTGGCCTCGGTGCGTTCCTACGATTTTGTCGGTCGCTATGGCGGAGAAGAATTTCTAATCGTTCTGAACAGTTGCGCTGGTTCCTTTGCTCTCGCCAGAGCCGAGGAGATTCGCAAATCAGTCGCCCAGGGTCCCGTGCAAACCTCCCGCGGACTTGTTGCTGTCACGGTGAGTTTCGGTGTTCTTTCCAGCAAGGATTGGGGAGCCCGAACCGTCGAGGACCTTCTCCGCGAAACAGACGCCGCCCTCTACTCCTCTAAGGCTGGCGGCCGCAATTGCTGCAAAGTTGCCAAGCCGAATGTTGTCCTGCAAGGCACTGTGGCTCCGCCACTCGCATCGCCCGGCCGTACGCGCTGAATCGTGTACGCCCTCGCCGGGGTTATTCCCTTGTGAGGTCGTCAGGCGCCCTTTCCCTTCGGCCGCATCTGTTCCATCATCTGCCGCATGGCGCTAGCCGACCCAGGAGCGCGCTTCTCGCGCCAAGTGTCCAGCCGCTTGCATGTTTCTTCAATATTTGAGAACAACTGAGGATTCTTGAAAGCCGCGCGCCAGGTCGGCACGATCGATCGCATGCGGTCCCACACCACCCATATCTCCCCATTGCTCTCAAAAAACAGCTCATCGTTAATCAGTCCCCGATTCACGATGCTTGCGACCATGTCCCAGTAGCTGATCACCATTCGGATGTAGGTGTTCTCTTCGCTCCCCTGCGAATATTTCTGCATCATCTCTTCCGCCGAAACCGGGTGAAAATTCTCCACAAACCATGCGCGCGCCTGGCGCAGCCGTGGTTCCCGGCGCATGTCGTACAGCCGTAACATTAAGTTCACTTCGTCGTAGCTAACTTGAGACATTGCGATCCTCCTAGCGTTGCGTCGCAGAGCCGGGCTGCTTTGCCTCCCTCGCGGGGGCAGGGGCTGTCGCCAGTTCAACGCGTCGCACACCTGACAGGGGAATGCCCTGCCTTTGAAATTCAATTTGAATCCGCCGCCGGAGCTCGCGTGAGACTTCATCCTGGCGCGTAGGCACGGTCCTCACTTGCAATCTCACAGTTGACGCGTTCTGGTCGTATCCCTGAATCCCCAGAACTCGCGGTCCATCCACCAGCGCCAGGGACCACGCTGGATCTCCGCGGAGTTCCGCTGCCGCTGCTTCCACTGCTTGCAGCGTCCGCTCCAGCGGCGCTTCCGGCGCCAGCGATACATCAACGAAGGCCTGCGACCAGTCCCGGCTCAGGTTGCCGACTGTGCGGATCTCCCCGTTGGCGATGGTGACCACCGCCCCGCGGGCATCACGCACCACCGTCCGGCGCAGCGTCAGATGCTCGACTCGCCCGGTGGTATCTCCGATTTGTATGGTGTCGCCTACCACATATTGGTCTTCGAAGATAATGTAAAAACCCGTGATGAGATCGCGCACCAGATTCTGCGCTCCGAAACCTATTGCCACGCTGGCCAGACCCGCAAGTGTCAAGGCCGGGAAAGGATTGACGCCGATTCTGGGCAAGGCCGTGAGAAAGGCAACAACCCAGACAATCTTGCTTCCTGTGCCGTACAACACGCTCGCGAGCGTGCGCGTCTGTTGCTCGCGAACTTGCGCCGCTCGAGCCTGCGTCGCTGCCCGCTTGATCATCAGATTGGTCATCACGCGGAGGATGCGGTTGAGCAGCAGCGCGATGACAAATATGGTGACGAGGGCGAGTACGCCGGAGGCCGTGATTTCAGGCAAGTGGATGGAGGTACTGGACATCATCTTCTCAGAGAGGGAAAGTATAGCATTCGGATTGGAGCTGCAAGTCGCAGACTATCCCACTCCAATGTTGCGGAGGAATCCATGCCCGATTCCAGGCGCCAGTTGCTCTTGAAGCTTCTCGCCGCTGTTGGCGCCATCTGCCTGCGCCCCAAATCACTCTCCGCCCAGAATCCAGCCGTCCCGCGGCCAATGCCTCGTGGCGATGAGCGGTCTCAAAATCCGCCCCACGACCCGCCTGCCCCCACGACTAAATCCGTACTCGAGCAAAACCAGAAATCCATAAAGAAGGATATTGAGAAACTCTTTGATCTTGTCACTGAACTCAAGACCGAAGTCGAAAAGACGGATTCGACCGCCATCCTTTCCCTTGCCTTGGTCAAAAAGGCAGAAGAAATAGAAAAATTAGCGAAGCAAATCAAGGAGCACGCAAGGGGTTGAACTTTTCTCCCATCAACTCCACGACACCTCACCCAGACACGCAATCTTTCGTTCAGCGACTAACTCTGGTGCAGGCGTCCAATCAAGGATAGAATAAATCTGCATAGAGTATTTGGGTTCACGCTGCGCGCCCGTAGCTCAGATGGATAGAGCATTAGCCTCCGGAGCTAAGGGTCGGGGGTTCGAACCCCTCCGGGCGCGCCATCTAGTTTGTGTAGCTTTTCATCAGCACACTCTAAGACTTGAAGATGGCACATACCGGGCAGGCCACCTCGTAAACACGCGCAGCGCGAGCTTCCGTCGAATCCTCCACCCATTGACGATCTCAAAACCCAACCGTACAGGCGCATTGATGGCTCGCTGTCCTCACATTCTTCTCGAATAATCTCTCTGTCAGATGGAAACGGAGAACCTTCTTCGCAAGGGGGCCATCCTACTCAAATGAGGCTACTGCCTGTTGGAGATCCTCGAAGACTTCGAAGAGGTTGAGAACGCGAACAAGTTTCAGCGTCTGGAGGGTGAACTTTGAGGGATTAAGCAACTTCAGCGAACCACCGTTCTGCTTGGCGGCCGTGAGGCATTGCACTAAAAGACCGATTCCGCTGGAATCGATCACAGGGACCTCTTCCAGGTCAAGAAGGAAGCCCGCGTCTCCCGCATTCAGCAAGTCTTTAAGTGTTGCGTTCAGTTTATCAATGGGAGCTCCGAGTACCAATTTGCCGCGGAGTTTGAGGATCTTTACCTGTGACTGGGTGCGAACTTCTATGTCCAAGGAATGCTCCTTCTTGCGAGCCCCTTCCGACGGATTACACCTCTTGCATACATACTACCCCGTCTGCTACAGTGCGCGCACAAGTTAGAGGAATGGCAGCAAATTTGCAAGAAGAGAAAGCGTCCTCGCCTTTCTATCCCCGCGGTGCGGTGGTCCCTGGGACCCGTTATGGCAAGCCAAAGCTTCGACTTGAGGACTGACCCTCTGGACCTTTCCGCCCGGCTGCTTTCGGCCCAAGAGATTGTGCCCCGGGCGCGAATCGTGGCTCGTTTTCTGGTCGACCGCTTTTTGGGAGCCGCCGTTAACGTATATATCCTCCAATCTTTTGCTGATGTGGAAGTCTGGCTTCCCAAAGCTTCCCTTGGTGAAGTTTCTGTCCAGGAAGGAAGCGTGCCCGCTGAGACGGGCACCCTGGGCGAGTTGAAAGCCCAACAGAAGCCACTGATCTTTTCCGGTAAAGAATTACTGCGGGAAAACTACGCCCACCTCGACATCAGGCGCACACTCCTATCGTTGGCCTACTTGCCGCTAATAAAGAATGGGGCGCTCATAGGCGCCATTGAAATACTGAGTTTTGACCAGGAGATATCGGCAGGCCAACTCCGCTCGCTGAACCCCGTCGCAGAAGTCGCTGCGGCTGCGCTGGCCGCCGCCCTGGTCTACGAGAACGAGCGACACGACGCACTGACTTCAATTAGCCGCCTCACGCAATTCTACGACCTCGAGAAAGTGTTCGCCTCCACCCTGGAAATGGATGAATTGCTTCCCATCATCGGCTCCAAATTCCGCGAGGTCATGGAATGCGAAGCGATAAACCTTTGGCTCTTGATGCCGGACGAAAGCTTGAAGTTGATGTTTCAGGCAGGATTCGATGGAACTACACCAACTGAAAGCACGCAGAAGCCAGGCGAGGGTATCCCGGGCGATGTCTCCGACAACGGCGAAGCCATATTGATCGAGGGGGAAGACGATCCCAGACTAATCAAACGAAACGAAGGAATCACGGAAGGCCGTGTGATTTCGCTCCTGGTCGTTCCGTTAATGGACAAGGAATCGCTGGTCGGCGTGGTTGAAGCAGTGAACAAAGAAGACAACACTCCGTTTGATGACGATGACCTCTTCGCCTTGACTAGTGTGGCGGGGACCGCATCGAGCGCGCTGCACAACGCCGGCTTGCTGATTGCCGAGCGCAAGGTGGAGATCCTGGAGACGCTGGTTACCGTCAGCCACGAGATTACCTCCACGCTGAATCTGGAGCGGATGCTGCAAACCATCGTGAATGCGCCACAAGCGGTGATTCCGTATGAGCGCGCAGCCATTGCTCTGGAGCAGCGCGGCCGGTTCAAATTGAGCGCGGTAACAGGCGTGACGCAAGTCAACGCGGACGCGCCCGACATTGCGCCATTAAATGAAATTCTGCAGTGGGCGGCGCTTGCCGGAGAAGTTGTCCACGTGCGACAGAATGGCGAAGAGATCGATGCCCCGCGCGAAGAGACACGCGCCAAGTTTCGCCAATATTTCCAGGTGACCGGAATGCGGTGCTTTTATGCGATGCCGCTCAGCGACGATACCGGGCGCGTCGGCGTCCTCGGCCTGGAAAGCAGCGACCCGGATTTTCTGGGTTCTGCGCACCTTGAAATCCTGCAAGTGCTGGCAGCGCAAGCCACGGTTGCCCTGCGCAATGCGCAAATGTACAAGGAAGTTCCGTTCATCTCCCTGCTGGAGCCGGTGCTAGAGAGAAAACGCAAGTTCATGGCTATGGAGAAGCACCGGCGTCGCGCCATTGTTGGGATTTCCGCTGCGGCTGTCATTTTCCTGGCGATTTGTCCTCTGCCCATGCGCGTGGACGGCGATGCTGTGGTCGCGCCAGTGCACCGGGCGCAAGTCCAGCCGGAGTTTGAAGGGGTGGTGGGCAAGGTTTTCGTTCATGAAGGCGAGTCTGTGAAGCGCGGGCAAGTTTTGGCGGAAATGGACGCATGGAACTACCGGTCGGCCCTAGCAGAAGCAGAGGCGAAATACCAAACCGCACTCTTGCAGATGAATCGTTCGCTAGCAGCTAATGATGGAAGCGAAGCAGGAATCCAGCGCGTGCAAGCGGATTTTTGGAAAGCCGAGGTGGATCGTTCGCGAGAACTGTTGGACAAAGCACAGTTGCGTTCGCCGATCGATGGTGTGGTGGCGACTCCCCATGTGGAAAACTTCGCCGGTCGGCGCCTGCAATACGGAGATAGTTTTGCGGAAGTAGTCGATGCGTCGAGCGCTGTGGTAGACGTAGGCATCGATGACACGGAAGCGAGCCTGTTGAAGAACGCTTCGAAGGCCGTGGTGAAATTGAACAGCTACCCGATGCGCACCTTCCGCGGTACGGTTGTGGTGGTCAGCCCCAAGGGCCAGCAAGAGGGAGAATCGCGGGTGTTCTTCGCGCGAGTGCTGGTGCCCAATAAGGATGGGGCGATTCGAACGGGCATGGAAGGCCAGGGGAAAGTTTCGGTCGGCTGGCACGCGGCGGGCTACGTGTTGTTCCGGCGGCCGTTTTTGTGGCTGTATTCCAAAGTGTGGTATTGGCTGGGTTGGTAGTGATCCGGCGGGGGTGGAGAATGCGAAGTCTCATAGCGCTAATCGCTTTGTGTGCTGCTCTTCTCGGAGTGGGTTGCGGCGACGGCAGGAACGCTACTCCAGACGTCACCAATGCCGCGTCAATTCCGCCCGCTCCGAAGGCCGCTGTAACGGCGGAAGCCGCGGACACGAGTCTCACCGTCTCGGGACCGATCATTGTCGAACATCAGGTTGATATCACCGCCCAGCGCGACGGCGTGCTTGCCAAAATCTTTTTTGATGCTCCAGCGCGGGTCAAGACTGGAACAATCCTGGCCCGCATGGATGACCGCCAGATTGCTGCGAACCTAGAAGCCGCCCGCGCCAAATCCCGAAGTATCGCGGCAGACCTGAAGAACTGGGAATCTGAAGCGGAAGTGCTGAAAGCGGATTATGGGCGTGCGCAACGCCTTTGGGATTTGGGACTGATCTCCGAAGAACAGTTTCAGCACGCCAAGTACAAAGCCGAATCGGACCAGTGGGATATTAAGCGCGTCGAGGAAACTTTGAACACTGCGCACAACGAGGAACACTCACTGGAACTGGAACTGGAAAAAATGAAAATCACCGCTCCCTTCGACGGGCTGATTGCACGCCGCTACGCCCGCGAGGGACAGTCGATTTCCAAGGGGGACCGGCTGTTCTGGGTGACTGCTGAGGCACCCCTTCTGATGCGCTTCACGCTGCCCGAGAGGTACTTTGGCCGTGCGCGATCCGTCCAGCAATTCGAAATTACCTCGCCCGATGTTCCGGGAGAAAAGCACACTGCGCGCGTCAAGGAAGTGAGTCCTGTTGTCGATCCTTCGAGCGGCACATTCGAAGTGCTGCTTGAGTTGATGGGTGACCGCGGCTCGCTGTGTCCCGGCATGACTGCCAACGCGCACATCGAAAACCGGCGGTAAGTCCGTATGAACATAACCCGCGCTCTCGACGTTGCCCTGCCGGAAATTCCGGCGCGCACCCTCTCGGAGCACTATCCCCGCCTCGACCCCGGTGCGACCTTTCGTGAGCACATGGAAGACGGCAAGCCCATGGTGCGCATTTACGTTCCTACTGTTGGCTTGATGTATCGTTTCCCCTATCAGTACTGGCGGCTCGCTCAGCTATTCGATGGCAAAAGATCTTATGAAGAAATCGCGGAGCTCTTTTCTCAGGAGGCAGGTGTTCAGTACGACCCAGAGGAAATTCGCGAATTTGCCGCCGAGCTCGAGGCGGGCGGTTTCTGGTACAAGACCCCTCTGGAAAAAAACATTCTCCTCATGCAACAGTCAGCCGAGGAGCGTCGCAAGAAGCTGCAGGGACGCCGCAAGTGGGGGGACCTCTCACTGATCTTTTTTCCCGCATTCAATCCGGATCGTTTTCTTACCTGGCTTTACAACCACACGAAATTTATGTACACCACGTGGTTTACAGTTCTCACCGTCATGGCGTTTGCCGTCACTGCCGCCATCAGTATCATTCATTGGAGCGAGATAGGTCGCGACACGCTCCAATTCTACAATTTCAAAGAAAAAACCTGGGGCGACATTCTCTATTTCTACGTCCTCTTTATGATTATCGTCGCCGTTCATGAGTTTGCCCATGCCCATGCTTGCAAGCATTACGGCGCCCGTGTCCGCGCAATGGGGTTTGCGCTCATCTATCTCACCCCGGCCTTTTATACGGACACGACGGAAGGCGCGGTCTTGGGCTCCAGGCCGCAGCGGCTGATCATCAGCCTCGCCGGAATCTGGTCCGAACTCATGGTGTGCTCGATTGCCACGCCCATCTGGTGGGGCACTCCCCCGGATACGTTTGTCCACGATGGGGCCTACTTCATGATGATGCTCACCGGCATCATGTCCCTCATTGTCAATTGGAATCCGTTAATGAAACTTGACGGGTATCAAATGTTGTGCGAAATCCTGGGCATAGAAGAACTCAAGGAAGATTCCACGGCTTATGTATCAGCCTGGGTGAAAAACCACATCTGGCGCCTTCCGGTCGAAGTGCCTTATGTCCCCAAACGGCGCCGCCTTGGCTTTGCCCTCTATGCGCTGCTCTCCGGCGCTTACAGTTACATGGTGTTGTACATCGTCGCCCGGTTTGCCGGCAATATTGTCCGCAATTTCAGCTTGGAGTGGGGTTTCATCCCGGAGATTGCCGTTGGCCTGGTCATTTTTCGTTCCCGGATTCGCTTATTGGTGAACTTTATGAAACTCGTCTATCTCGATAAAAAAGAGCGCGTCATCGCATGGTTGACGCCGCAACACTCACTGGCACTCGTTGCCGCCCTGGCTGTTTTCCTTGGCCTGCCGATTCGACGCGAGTCTGTCTCTGGCAGATTTCTCCTCGAGCCCACGCGGACGGCGGTGGTCCGCGCTCGGATTCCCGGTACCGTCATTCACCTCGATGTCCGAGAGGGTCAGCAAGTGTCTGCGGGGGAATCCCTGGCTACATTGACTAATTTTCCATTGAAGTCAGATTTCGAACATGCACGCGCTCGACTGCTTATGGCGTCGGAACGTGCCAACGCGGCTTCACTGCACTATGCCGATCTTGGAACTGCAGTAAAGGAGCGCGATCATCTAACCACTGAGTTTCAGCAACTTTCCGAGATGAATTCCGCACTGCAACTCACCAGCCCTATCTCCGGGACGGTGGTAACCCCGAGGGTCGATGATGTACTTGGAAGTTACTTAAACAAAGGTAGTACTCTCCTTGAAATTTCGGATCTTTCAAAGCTGAATGCTCGGATCTACATCTCCGAATATGATCTGTCCAAGATACAAATTGCCGCTGCCGCACGGCTACAGGTTCAGGGCATCGCGAAGATATGGCCGGCAGAGGTCCTGTCCATCGCCGCGAGGCCCTCGGAAATGGATCCGCAACTCTCGGGGGAGACTAAGCTGAAAGGGATGAATCCCCCCCACTTCTATCTTGTGACTCTCGTGATGGACAATCCGAACTCCGCTCTTAAGCCAGGCATGAAAGGTGCTGCGAGGGTCTATGGGCGGCGCCGGAGCCTTTTCGCCCTGGGATGGGAGGCCTTTACAAATTTCATTGGCCGGAAACTCTGGTAGGAATCCTGTACTCGTATGCCACTTCCACGCTCCGTCCGGATTGCCAAGCGGTCAACTTAGCCTGAGAGTGCTGTTCTAACAGCACAAGGGCTGCCGAGGGGCAGCCCTTGCGATCACAGCCTGAGTTACAGGTTTTTTTGCTGGGCGCGAGCTTACTCCAGCCCCTTTAGATAGCCTTGTGGCCCTTGAGGGTGCCCCTCATGGCGCCCTTGAAGTTGCCCTTTGCGGCGCCCTTGAAGTTGCCCTTTGCGGCGCCCTTGAAGTTGCCCTTTGCGGCGCCCTTGAAGTTGCCCTTCGCGGCGCCCTTGAAGTTGCCCTTCGCGGCGCCCTTGAAGTTGCCCCTTCCGACACCCTTCAGGCTGCCTTGGGTGGAACCTTGAGCATCTGGGCCCACGATCATGCCCTTCGTCGCACCGCTGGCGACGTTGGCTTTCCTGGTGGTCTTGAGCGTGCTGATCAATGACTTTTTCTGGATTGACATTAGCTGAGCTCCTCGTCTCTTAAATTTGATTTCCGGCTTCCCCCGGTTCGCGCCAACCTACAGTGCACACGAATCGCCAAACTCTATCCGTTTCGTTTTTCAGCGGCCCTACACATGAAATCAAGAAGTTACGGACAAAGGGGAGCAGCACATGAGGTCTTCGGCGGTTAAAAAATGACGTCTGGGTTGATTTTTAACCGCTAGCGGTTTAATTTTTCACCCTTCTAGACCTTGAGTTTGCGGCACAAGTACTTCATGCGCTGAGGATCGATTCGCAGCAGCGTCGCTGCCGCCGATTTCTTCCCCCCTGTGCGTCGGAGCGCGGCGTTGAGGTAGGCAAGTTCGATTCGCTGCATCTCCGCGTCAAAATCCACGCCGGCTTCCGGGATCAGAATCGCTTCGTGGCTGGCGGTGCTGGAATAGAGGAGCGCTTGAGGTAACTGTTCGGCGGTGATCACCGGGCTGTCGTTCATCACCACCAGGCGTTGAACGATGTTTTCCAGCTCCCGCACGTTCCCCGGCCAGGGATAGTCTTCGAGAATCTCCATTACGTCGGGCTGAACCTTCTTGACGGGCTTCTTTGCCGAAGCGCAGTAAATACGCAAAAAATGATCCACCAGGAGTGGCAGATCGCCCTCTCGCTCGCGGAGCGGGGGAACAAGAATCGGTACCACATTGATGCGGTAATAGAGGTCTTCTCGAAAGCGCCCTTTTCTCACCAAATCTTCCAGGTCTTCGTTGGTGGCACAAATGAGCCGGAAATCAATCTTTTTTGTGGACCTGCCGCCGAGACGCTGGACGCTGTGCTCTTGCAGGACGCGCAGAAGCTTGCTCTGCAGATTCGGGTTCAGTGAGGAAATCTCATCCAGGAACAATGTTCCGTTGTGCGCCGTTTCGATGAGCCCCGGCCTGGCAATATCGGCGCCGGTAAACGCTCCCTTCTCGTAGCCAAATAATTCGGATTCGATCAGCGTCTCGGGGATGGCGGAGCAGTTCAAGCAGACGTAGGGATCGTCCGCGCGACTTCCGGTCTGCACGATGGCCTGGGCGATCAATTCCTTTCCTGTTCCGCTCTCACCACGCAAGACGACGGTGGTATTGCTGCTGGCAACCGCCTGGATGGCCTGGTAAACCTTCTGCATCGCGGGGCTTCCGCCAATGAGCGAACCGAACGCGGATTTGCTCTCGACTTGCTCGACCAGCCTGCGACCTTCCAACTCGAGAGCACGCTTCTCGATTGCCCGGGTGATGACCACCTGAAGCTCCGCATAGTTCACCGGGGCCAGGAAAAACTCGTCGCCGCCTGCGCGGCTGGCGCGAAGCGGGATGGTGCGGTCATTCGATTTGGACATCGTCACCAGGACGACGTCTTCACGCAGGGCACGAATTTCCTTAAGGACGTCAATTCCGTCACTCGCGCCGGTTCCAATGCTATCCAGATCAAAAAGGATCGCGTGAATCGAAGGGTCTTCCACCACTAGCTTTATCTGTTCTTCTGTGTTCGCAAGAGTGGTCTTGAACGTTGGAGTCAAATACCGGCGCATCTCGGGAACTGCGGCTTCGTCTACAGAAATGATAGCGAGTGCGTACTGTTCCTGGGGAATCGGGCTCAATGCGGGCGTCATCTTCCGACCTAAGTGAGGGGGATTATAGGAGAAGGCTGCTTTAGGGTAAAGGAATTATGTGCAGTCGCAGAGAAATATAGGACCGTTTCGGGGTTATCAGGCTGCCGGTTTGATGAATGGCATCCTGCACGCGTACTCCGACGAAGTCACGCCTGGACTTCATGTCGGCTCGAGTCCATTCAAATCGGCGACAATCAGATCAACTCAGAATCACGGAACGTTCGACGCTGTGCCGGCGGATCCAAAGGGCAAACTATTTGATGATCCCCAGCACCTTTTTCGGCAAGCGCCCCACTTCCTCTTTCGCGATGCCAAAGTTATCTGCGATCAACGATGCAGGGTTTCCTGCCAGCCATTTAGAAATGGAGATATCTTCAAATATCGCGTTATTAAAAAGCGCGAAGAAGTTTGTCGGCTCGCTGCCAACCTGCTCGACATAGTGACCGAACCCCTGTTGGATAAAACAGATTTGCCCTGGCCCGAACTCCTCCGTTCTGGCCCTTCCGTGCGCGCCGAAAACCGTGACGCGCGAGCGGCCGCTCAGGTAATACTGCCACTCGTCGGCATTCGGATGCCAGTGCATCTCGCGAAGGGCGCCCGGCTCGAGATACTGCTGGACGGACGTCAGCGTGGTGTTGATGGGGAATTCCTTCACCGTGACAATCCGCTCCCATCCGCCTGGAAACACGAACGGAGCCATCTTGTTCAACCGGAATTTGTGAGGGTTCTGCGAGGGTTCCAAATCATCTGCCAGATACGCCTCCGGTACGATTGACGGTATCTTGCCTGGAAGAATGTACAACTCTTTCTTTGGCAAACCCGCGGTTGTACCGGAACTCAGCCCGAGATTTCGCAAAAGCACAGACTGAGGAGTGTGCCCGACCCAATCTGTAATGCTGAAGGTGCCGAACTCGGAGAAGTGCCCATCGTCAAAACCCAGTACAAAATGTGCTTCCTCCTTGCCTATGTTCTGGAGTGCGTGGCCGTGGCCTTTGGGAAAATACCAAATATCGCCGGGCCCAAAAATGTCCGTGGCCGGCTGGCCATTCGGCGAGATGACTGTTGTGAGGACAGTTCCAGTGATGACCAAAGCCCATTCGGCGGCGATGGCGTGCCAATGCAGTTCCCGTATGGCGCCGGGTTTCAGCCGCATCGAAACCCCCGCGATGCTTTGTGATGCTGGAAACTCGGCGACAGTAGCTTCCTTTGCCGATCCCGCTTCGCCAACCCACCCGGTGCCTGCTTCTAGGTCGAACTTAAAGTCCGGAATCGGTTCATGCTTGCCGGGATCCTTGCCCACTTGATACGACCGCGCCTCCTGCGCTCTCATCTCGGACGAAGACAGCATTGCCGTCCCAAACGTGGCCATCGATGCCGCTCCAATCATTTCCCTTCGGCTGATCAGGTTTTTTTTCTTGCGATTCCCTTTCATCGCGCCACTCCTTCTCCGTAGCCGCCTTCCACTTCCCGGATTTCCAGGCCAGCCGCATTGTACACAACCTGCCACGTTCTTCCACTCCGACATAATTTTTGTTTCCCCATTCTTTACTATGTGCTGTCTCATAAATGAGTTCTGTCAGGGCACGGTGGAGTCTGTCCCGCCTGCCCCGACCTCGTCGGAGACTCTTGTCGGGAGCCGTGCCGAAAAGTGCCCCATTTCTGAAATTTCAAACTCCGAGATTCGGCGGGACGCACAACCTAACTATTTATGTGATGGCTTCTATTTGGATCAGCGATCTTCCTCTCTTTCCTCGCAAGACTCGGTTATGCTAGCCGCGCGACGTTCGACGCGCGTGGCCTGCCCTCTTGCAGTCATGCTCCGACATCCGCTAACATCGCGGCGCAACAAAGAGGAGACTCCGCAGCAATGAAACCCTGGCCCTTCCGTAAAATCGCAATCGGTCTCTTGGCTGCTCTGAGCCTGCCGTTTCTTGTAATACATTCCGCCGGCCGCGCCCCGCGCCCCATCGCTGCTCTCCTCTCGTCTACCGACAACCAATCTCTCGAGCAACGCGCCCGCTCCGCTCTATCCCTGACCAACGGCACTCTAAAACTTTCCGGCCTCGAGCATCCCGTCACCGTTCTCCGCGATCCCTGGGGCGTCCCCCACATTTACGCCCAGAATCAGCATGACCTCTTCTTCGCCCAAGGTTTCGTCGCCGCACAGGATCGTCTTTTTCAAATGGAGCTTTGGAAGCGTGTCGGCCAGGGCCGCCTCGCTGAAATTTTCGGCCCCGCTTATCTCGAACGCGACATCAACGCCAGGCGCCTCGCCTACCGCGGCTCCATGTCCGACGAATACGCGAGCTACGCCCCCGACGCGAAGCAGATTCTTGAGGCTTTCGCTCAGGGCATTAACGCCGAGATTGCACTTCGAACCGCTCCCGCTGGCCCGGGCCTGCCGCTGGAATTTCAGCTCGCGGGTTTTGCACCGGAGCCCTGGAAGCCGGAAGACTGCCTCAGCCGCATGGCAGGTTTCCCCATGACGCGCAATGCCGTCGACGAGCTCCTCCACGCCAAGCTCTTTACACTGCTCGGAGCCAAGAAAGCTTCCGCCCTGCTCGATCTCGATCCCCCCGTTCAGCTCGACATTTTTCCTGGCGTGGATCTCTCCGAACTCGCTCCCGAATTGCTCCGCAACTTGCAGGGAAGCGACAGTTCCATGACCATGCCTCCCGATCTGACGGCTGCCTTCGATCTGCCCGAAGAGCAGGGCAGCAGCAAATGGGCCAGTAACAACTGGGTCGTCTCCGGCAAACTGACCGCGTCTGGCCGCCCATTTCTCAGCAATGATCCCCACCGCACCGTGAATAAGTCTCCGTCGCTCCGTTATATCGTCCATCTCGTGGCCCCCGGCTGGGACGTCATCGGCGCCACCGAACCCGGCACTCCCGGTGTGCAGGACGGCCACAACCAGCGTATCGCGTGGGGATGGACTATCTTCGGTATGGATCAGCAGGATCTTTATCTGGAGAAACTTGACCCTGCAAATCCGCAGCGCTACAAGACCGAAAAGGGCTGGGAGCAGTTGGAAGTGCACCCGTCCATGTTTCATGTGAAGGGCAAAGCAGATGTCACCGTGCAACTAAAGTTCACTCGACACGGCCCCGTGCTTTGGGAAGACGCCGCCACGCATCGCGCCTTGTCTCTGCGCTGGGTCGGGTCGGAGCCGGGCACCGCGGGTTACATGGCCAGCCTCACGCTTGATCGTGTCCAGAACTGGCAGCAGTTCGAAGCAGCCATGAAGCGCTGGAAGCTGCCGACCCACAACATTGTCTACGCCGATGTCGAGGGCAACATCGGCGAGCATTCCGTCGGCATGGCCCCCATCCGCAAAAACTTTACCGGCACGATGCCCGTCCCCGGCGACACCGGATATGAATGGTCGGGCTGGATTCCCGTGCCGGAACTTCCGCACGAGTTTAATCCCGAGCGTGGGTTCGTCGTCACCGCCAACCAGCGCATGACCCCCGACAACTTTCCCTACAACGTGGGATATGAGTGGGTCGAGCCTTTTCGGGCCAACCGCGTCAAGGAAGTTCTAAGTCAGACAATCCGCAGCGGGCACAAGTTCACCCGCGAAGACATGGAGCAATTGCAAGCCGACGTCACCTCGCTTCCGGCTCGCGAGCTGCTGCAGTTGTTGACTGCCGCCGCGCGCGGCTCGAACGATCCTCCCACGCAGATGCTTCTTCGTTGGAATGCCGTTCTCGATCGTGAATCGCCCGCCGCCGCGCTTTACGAACTCTGGCAGATTGAAATCGAACGCGAGATGCTCCACCGCCTGGCCCCGGAAAACGCTTGGAAGACGCTCCAGGAGCGCTTGCCGATGACGGTGATTCTGAACAGCCTGAAACATCCTGATCAGGAAACGTTTGGACCCCAGCCTCCGTCCGCCCGCGACCAGTTGCTTTTGGATACTTTGAAGTCCGCCGTCCAGAAATTGAAATCGCTTCAAGGCGCGGAACCCTCCTACTGGTCCTGGGGGCGCCTGCACACGGTTACGTTCCATCACCCGCTCGAACTTCTCACCGGCGCCAGGCCGCTCTTCAACATCGGGCCTTTCCCGCGCCCCGGCGATTCTTATACCGTCAACAATACAAGCTACGCCGGCGAGAACTTCGACCAGCTCAGCGGCCCGAGCTATCGCGAAATTTTCGATGTCGGGAATTGGGATGAATCAGTCGTCGCCAACGCTCCGGGGCAAAGCGGTCAGCCGGGCAGCCCGCATTATTCGGACTTGGTGCCGCTCTGGGACCAGACGCACTATTTTCCTTTGCTGTACTCTCAGGCTGCCGTTGATAAGGAAGCCAAAGATCGCTTGCTGCTGGATCCGGTGCCGAAACTTTGAGTCGCTTTGCCTGATTTTCCTGCCCTTGCTCTTGTGCATTGGCAGAATTCTGTGAGGAGGCTGTGATGAAACGCTCTGTTTTGTTTCTGCTGTTTTCCCTTGCATTACCCTTGTTGGCGCTCGGTCAACAGCAGTCGATTCCTGAGATTCCATTCGATTCCGTTCCAAATCTTCTCCAGCTTCCGCCCGATCTTTATCTTGGGGAAGTTGCCGGTGTGGCCGTCAATTCGAAAGGCCACATTTTCGTCTTCACGCGAAGCGGGCAGACGCGGCTCTTTGAGTTTGAAGCGAACGGCAAATTCGTCCGCGAAATTGGCAAAGACTTGTACGGATTTTCCTTTGCCCACGTCGTTCGAATCGACAAAGACGACAACATTTGGTGCGTGGATGAAGGCGCCAACATGGCCATTGAGTTCAACCCACAAGGGCGGGTCATCATGCTCTATGGTCGCAAGCCTGAAGCTGTCGAGGGAGCGGCCCCGCCTCCGGGCACTCCTCCCCCGGCGCCCAATCCTGATTTTGCTGAATTCTCGCAAAGACTTTTCAACCGCCCCACGGACGTGGCCTGGGATGCCGCCGGAAACAGTTTTATTGCCGATGGGTACACCAATTCACGCGTCGTGAAATTTGACAAGGACGGCGACTGGGTGAAGGAATGGGGCAAGCGCGGAACGCAACCGGGTGAATTCCACACCCTTCACAGCATCGCCACCGACGCGAAGGGCAATGTGTATGTTGGCGACCGGGAAAATCATCGGATACAGGTTTTCGACAACGGTGGAAATTTTCTGAAACAGTGGACCAATATTGGTTCTCCATGGGCTATCTGCATTACTCCTGGGCCCAAGCAGGCTCTCTATACTTCCGATTCGAATCCCGGCCGCATTTACAAAATGGATTTGGACGGAAACATCCTCGGCGTTTTTGGAAAGTCAGGCAAACAACTCGGCCAGTTCGGCTGGGTGCATGAAATTTCCTGCCCTTCCGAGAATACGTTGTATGTCGCCGAGCTCCTGAACTGGCGCGTGCAAAAACTCAATCTGCACCCCACTGCAAAATGAACTTGGTGTGATTGCCTGAATCGGGCGCGGCGCGCGTACGCGCGTTCTTCTGCGGGTGATTCCTGCCTCAGTCATCGGCCTCGATCGGAAAAGGGATCACCGCTTTCGCTGGAACATCAGGCGGGAACGTGATACTAAGAATACATACTGTTACCGGATCTCTTGTCGGAAATGCAGCCGGTGGCTATCCTCGGTAATAGAGCAGCTCACATATTGCTGCGGCATGATTCGTGAGCCGGCCTTCTCGAGAGTGGTTTGAAAAAATAATGATCAATGGTAAGCGCATCGCCGTCGTGTTGCCGGCGTATAACGCGGAAAAAACTTTGGAAGCGACCGTGCGCGAATTGCCGGAGCTCGTGGACATCCGCATTTTGGTGGATGACGGCAGCTCCGACTCGACCGTCGCGCTGGCGCGCAAACTCTGCCTCCGCACATTTGTGCACGACGACAATTACGGCTATGGGCGCAACCAGATGACCTGTTACCGCATGGCGCTGGAGGCTGGCGCGGACCACGTCATCATGGTGCATCCCGATTATCAATATACCCCGCTGCTGGTAACGGCCATGGCCAGCATGCTGGCCTACGGCGTCTACGATGTTGTGCTTGGTTCGCGCATCCTGGGCGGCACCGCGCTGTCGGGCGGAATGCCCGGCTACAAATACATTGCCAATCGTTTTTTGACGGCGATCCAGAATCTTTTTCTCGGCGCCAAACTTTCTGAATATCACACCGGCTATCGCGCGTTCAGCCGCCGCGTCCTGGAGGAATTGCCGCTGCTCGAAAATTCCGACGATTTTGTTTTCGACAGCCAGATGCTCACTCAGTGCGTCTATTTTCGTTTTCGCATCGGCGAAGTGTCGTGTCCCACGAAATATTTTGCCGAAGCATCCTCGATTAATTTCAAGAGGAGCATAAAATACGGCCTCGGAGTTCTGCACACGACCCTGAAATTTTTCTCGCAACAGCATGGACTGGGGCGCTTCTCGATTTTTGACCCGCAAGGGCGAAAGCTGTCGGATTCCGCGCTGACACAGGAGATGGAAGCCGCGCTGGCCAAAGAGGCGCGGGCTTGAATAGAGTATGGCCGCGAGGCAAGGATTTTCTGCTTCTCGCTGTGTTGACTTTCGCTGCCATCGCGGTTCACGGTTATCATCCGGATGTTGAAGACGCGGAAATCTACAATCCCGGAATTCTGAAAATCCTGCATCCATCGCTCTTTCCTTACAACGCGGAGTTTTTTGAGTCACACGCGCATCTGACGCTTTATCCCAATCTCATCGCGGCTTCCGCGAGGACCACGCATGTCCCGCTTGATTTCGTCATTCTCTTCTGGCACATCCTCTCAATTTTTCTGCTTCTGCTTGCCTGTTTGAAGCTCGCCCGGTTATGTTTTCCGTTCGCAGAAGCGCAGTGGGCCGGAGTGGCCCTGGTCGCCGCGATTTTGACCATTCCCGTCGCGGGGACCAGGCTGTACATCATGGATCCGTATCTCAATCCAAGATCGATATCCATTGCTTGCGCGGTTTTTGCGATCGAAGGCGTATTTAGAAGAAGATATTTTTCCACTGTGCTTTGGATTGCTTTTGCCGCCGCCGTACATCCGCTGATGGCTGTTTTTACCCTTTCGTTTGTCGCGCTGTTGGTTTTGCGGCGTATTCCTCATCCAAATCTCTCCATGGCCGCGTTCATTCCGTTGGGAATTTCGTTCGCCGTTCCTTCCGCGGCGTATCACGAAGCCGCGCTGATACATCCTTACCACTACCTCACGAATTGGGCTTGGTACGAATGGCTGGGAGTATTCGCCCCGCTTGCGGGGCTTTGGTGGATCAGCCGGATGGCGCGCGCGAAGGGGAGAACCGTGCTCGAAGCGCTAAGCCGCAACCTTATTTTCTTTTCGCTTTTCTATCTTTTTTGGGGCCTGGTTCTTTCGATTCCCGCGCGCTTCGAAAGCCTCGCAAGATTGCAGCCCATGCGCAGCCTGCATTTGTTGTATGTGCTATTTTTGCTTTTCGTAGGGTGCTTTTTAGGTGAAATATTGCTTAGGAAAAAAGTGTGGGCGTGGATTCTATTTTTTGCCCCACTTTGTGCGGGAATGTTCTATGTGCAACGCCAGCTTTTTCCTGCCACGCCGCATCTCGAATGGCCCTGGGCGGCCCCCAAGAACGAATGGGCAAAGGCCTTCGCGTGGATTCGATCGAACACTCCCGAAGACGCTCTCTTCGCCCTCGACCCATACCACATGGAGATCGCCGGCGAGGATGAACATGGGTTCCGTGCGCTCGCACAACGCAGCATGCTTGCTGACGCGCTCAAAGACAGCGGCGCGGTTTCCATGTTTCCCGGCCTGGCGGAAAAATGGCTGGAGCAAGTCCGAGCTCAGACCGATTGGAAAAGCTTCGGCAAGACCGATTTTCAACGGCTGCAAGAACGATATGGAGTTTCCTGGATTGTGGTGCAACAACCTGGCGTCACCCCGCTTGAGTGCGCGTACGAAAACCAGGCGGTACGTGTGTGCCGGATTTATCCGGACGCACGAAAGAATTAGCTGAGGGGAATTGCCCCGGGTTCGATAAACTTGGTTTGAGAGGATACGATTCGATGGCACAAGTAGCCGGAGTACAACGAGAGTTGCAGTTGTTTCCGTATCACCGGTGGAGAGAAAATTTTCCGGCGCTGGCGAGGAAGTACAGGGAAAATCGGCCCTACCCGCACATCCATTTAGCTGAATTGCTTGAGCCGGAGATTGCACGCAACCTCGTGGATGAGTTTCCCAGCCCCGAGACTCGCGAATGGATTCAATACAAACACCACAACGAAAACAAGCTTGGCCTGTCGAAGAGAGCGCTTTTTCCGGAGCACATCGGGCAGATTACGGACGAATTGAATTCCCCGAAGTTTTTGGCATGGCTTTCGGACTTGACTGGCATTCCCGGCTTGATGGCCGACCCGAGCTTCGAAGGGGGCGGCTTGCACCAATCGGCGAGTGGCGGCTTCCTGAACGTGCATGCGGATTTTACGATGCATCATTATCATAAGAATTGGCGGCGCCGGATCAATCTGATCCTTTACCTGAACCCTGGGTGGAAAATTGAATGGCGTGGCGCCATTGAGCTTTGGGACAAACAGATGAGCCATTGTGTTGAGAGGGTTGAGCCACTCTTCAATCACGCGTTGATTTTCAATACGGACGAGCACTCTTATCACGGCTTTCCTGAGCGGCTGGCATGCCCGGAAAACGTGTGCCGCAAGAGTCTGGCGCTGTATTACTACACCCTGGAAGAAGAGGGAAAATTCGCTGCGCATTCCACGAACTATCGCGCGAGGCCCGAGGACGGATGGACGGATGCCGCGATGATCTGGCTGGACAAAGAAGTCCTGGCGGCTTACTCGAAGGCCAAAGCACGATTTGGTTTCTCCGATGATTTTGTAAGCAAGATTCTGGGGTTTCTCTCCCGAAAGAAACCCGCCCGGCCAGGCGCGCCGGCCCGTTACACCGCGGCCAAGGAGACGAAATCCACGGCGGATCCCCGCTAATCCCGGCACAACTTAATCCGCTGATGAAGCGAGGATTGAGGCGACCCTTCGTAGCTCGGTGTGAAGTGCCACTCCGTACAACAGTACTTAATAATAATATTATTACTATTCGTCAATTCGGAGAAGCTTCTATAACTCTTCTGGCGCTGCGCTGCGCTACGAGGCCGCCGCGGCGCTGAGCGCCTTTTCATCCTGCACTGGGAGTCCTTTCGATCGCTGCACGCGCCAGACCACTTCGTAAACCGCAGGCACGAGGAAGATGGGATCGATGGGCCTGCGGTAGTAATCCTCCGGATGCGTGATGCAGTAAACCAAGGGGAAAAATGCCAGCACGATTGCGTACGGCACAATCCCCACTCTGCCCTCTCGATAGCCGCGTCGCAGGCCAAGAAGTGCAAGTGCCGTCAGCGTAGTGCAGAGCAGGATATTTGGCGGATCGAGATTCTCTTCTTGCAGATAGCGGTGGTCAAAACTCCAGAAATTCGTCCACATGTAGATCAACCTGCGGAAAGAAAGAAAAATGAATGCTTCCGGATGGCTGCCGATGTACTCAAACGCTTGCTTCCGCTTCCTGGCCATGTAGGCAAATTCACCGAGTTGCGTGTATTCGTTCATCTCAGTGGCGCTGTCCGAAGGGTGATGCCCGCTGGGGGCGAAGTGCCAGGTATTGCCGTTGTTGCCCAAGTACAGTTCGAGGCCGAGATTGTCGCGAAATGGAACGACAGCTCGAAAGACCTGGTAATTTCGGACGAACCATGGGGTGACGACTACAAAAAATGCCAGCGCTGCCCCCACCGCCGCCGGAGCCCAATTCAGTGCGCGCTGGTGGCGACGGTAGCAAGCCCATGCGCCTAAGAAAGGCACGACAGACAGTACGATTGGGTCGGTCAAGGCCGAGACGCCACATAGCAGCCCGAAACCAATCCACATGATCGGGCGCGTGAAATCCTCCAGGTATAGCGCATAAAGAAAAATCAGACTGAGCAGGAGCGTGGTCAAGGTCGTGGCCCATATGAAATCCGCCGAGAAGTAGATGGCGTAGGGAAAAAACGCCCAAGTCCAGCCGGCTGCGCGCGCCACGCGATCCCCAAAACTTCTTCGCGCGATGAAGAAAATCGGTAGGCAGGTCAAAGAGGAGAAAAAAGAGTCCAGCGCCAGCAGAATTATCGCGGAAGACTTCGTGTAAACGCCGAAAATCTTGAAGACGCCAGCAACCATGAAGGGATAGACAGGCGTCATCCACGCTGTGGGTCCGGTGTCGCCAAACAAGGGGCTGCTAAACCCCTTGCCCTCGACGATGGACCGCGCGATTCGTCCTGTTTCTCCCGCAAAACGCCAATGATCGCGGTCCGGATTTAGCCGCTCGGGATAGAGGAAGGCCACCACGGCTAACCGCAGAGCCAGCGCCACAATGACCATCAATGCGAAATGTCGGATCTTATCCGGAGTCTTCGATCTCAACTTTATTCTGACCATTCCTCTCCCTAGTCCGAGGTCTTCTCCAGTTTGTTGAGGCGTTCGCGCGCTATTTTGCGTTTTGGCTCGAGGCGCAGCGCTTCACGATATTGCGCGATCGCTTCGGCACGCTTGCCTTCCGCTTCGAGCGTCCTGCCGAGCCATTCGAGCGCGTCGGCATGAAACGGCCAATCGCTCCGCTGCGGGGCCGCGCGGACGTACTGAGACAAAAAGCGCTCGGCGCCGGGCAAGTCTTTCCCGTCGAGAAAGAGCGCGACGCCGCGAAAATAATCGAGGCGCTGGTCCGCGGGATCAATCGCCGCGGCGCCCTGAATGGCCAGTTCGAGATCGGCGATGCGGTCGTGGCCCTGAAAGAAGCGGGCGATTTCAAAGTATGGCTGGATGCGCGGCGGTTTTTGCTGTAAGAGCTGACGATAGATTTCCTCCGCCTGCGCCGGTTTTTTCTCGACATGGAAAACGTACTGGGCGCGGGCGAGGCTGCCTTCGACGGGATCGAGAGCGGCAATGGCTTCCACCTGCTTGCGCGCATCGTCCTTGTTGCCGCCGGCAACCCAGGGAGCGTCCATATCGTATTCGGCAAGATCGCGGCGGGCGGAAACGTTCGACGGATCGAGCTGCACGGCGGACTGAAATTCCTTCTTGGTTTTGCGGGCGAGGGAGAGGCTGTGTTCGCGATCGGCTTTTTCGCTGTACGCTTGGCCGAGCCATTCATGATAGAGCGAGCTCCTGGGCTGGAGCTGAATGGCGCGCTCGAAGGAAGCGGCGGCGGAATTGAAATCGAAGAGTTCGTAGGAGGAACGTCCGAGCCAGAAATGAATCTCGGGATCGGCCGCGGATTTTTCGATGGCAGCCTGCAAAGTTTTTCGGGCGGAGGCGTAGTCGCCGACGTCGAAACTTTCCTTGGCGGAGCGAAGGTCAGCGGCGTCATCGGCCGCGGAAGCCGGGACGCGGTTCGCGCCGGCAAAAGCGGGAAAGAAAAACGCGACCGCGAAGAAAAGGGACGCGAAAAAGAAAGTGATTCCGCGACTTCTGGGGATGGTCCTCTTCGCCAACCCAAAAGGCATGCCCTTTCCTCCGTCAGGGTCCAACAGCGTCCATTCCCATGGATGCGACGCTGGCCCGTTCTGGCTAGATCTCCCGTCACTGTACCTCCTTTGCGCGGCGGGATGTGTAGTTAACAATAAGCCCCCCACCCCCCTATGTTTTTCATAAGTGTTCATTCTAAAGGGAGTTAAAGTCGTTTGTTTTGATATACTTTTACAAGTGTTCATTCTAAAGGGCTTGCGCCGACAGTGGGCTAGGGGGTGGGGAACGGAGATTAGGCCTACGAGAGAATCAAGAGATCGGCGAGCGTGGTGAGTGGCAAACACGGAAGAGGATAGCACGCCAGTACGGATAGGTTAAGTAAGAAGCAGCGAATGGGGAAAATTGAGGGTTGAATGGCAATATTGCGGGTTTAACGGCGCGGGCGGCAGCAAGGCAAACAAGAAAAAAGCAAAGTCAAAACCCGCACCCGAAGAGCGAAGGGTGCAGTACCCTGTTAGTTCAATAAATGCGCGGTGATTCTAGCTGCGAGCTCTCAGTCGATTCCTATGCTTTTCTAGGGCAAACTTGAGCACGCCTTCGATGCGAGCGCCGCGACGCTGAAATCCTAACTCCGGCAGCAATTCGTCGATGATTTCCTCATCGGTCCGCAATCGGCCATCGGATTCGATCCAGTCAATTATCGCCATGAGTTCCCATTCCGTATAATCCGTGATTGTATCGCGGCGACCGATGTGCGGACGCATGCCGCGACTGAGTGGCTTAACGGGAGACGTATTCTGATTCGTCAAAGACTCCGGTTTTGCTGACACTTCAAGGTCCGCCTTTGAATTGTCGACGGACGCGACGGCGTTTTCGTAAGCTGCCAGCGCACGGCTCACTTCTTCGTCTTTGCGCATAAACCAGTCCGTAGACCATATGCGATGAAATTTCCAGCCGAGATTCTCAAGCTGCTGCTGTCGCAAGCGGTCACGATCACGCGCTGTCGGGCTCGAATGATAGGACGCACCGTCGCACTCGATCGCCAAAACGTATCTTCCTCGCTGCTTTGGGTGCTGAGCGACAAGATCAATTCTGTAGCTGGAAGCGCCAACCTGAGGCACTAGTGGAATACCCTTTGATTCAAGTACGTCGAAAACCTCTGCCTCAAAGGAATTCATTGGGAAGCTCGTTGAAACTAAGTCTCCTAGTCGCTTTCCTCCACTCGCGGCATATTCCAGATAGTGACGAAGTAGCTCTACCCCCGTACCTGGCTTGACCTTTGCTAGGTCCATATCCAGGTGGCTGAAAGACGACACTAACGTCATACGTTGTCGAGCGCGCGTGACGGCAACATTGAGCCGCCTTTGCCCTCCGAAGGACAGGAGAGGACCAAATCTAAAAGGGAGATTCCCTCCTCGATCTTTCCCATATCCGACCGTCAGGATAATCGCATCTCGCTCGTCTCCCTGAACGCGCTCAAGGTTCTTAACGAAGAAACGTTCTTCCGCATTTATGTCGAAGAACTGACTTAGCTCAGGCCGCTGCAAGTGTGCTTGGTCAATTGCTCGTTGAACGCGGTCGGCATGTCGGATTCCCATAGCGATTACGCCCAGCGATTCTCCTGGTCTCGTCTTCGCATGATCCAAAATGAGGTCAACAACCTTATTAACTTCTACCGAGGAACTTTCCTCTTGCCCGTCCAAGCCTAGCGGCTGTTGAACCAAAGCGTGCTGGATTACAGGTGATCCCCCTGGCCCCGGAAAAGTCACCAGCCGGTCTTTGTAAATGTAGTGGTTAGAAAAACTGATTAACGTTTCGTCTCGGCTTCTATAGTGCCAATCAAGATACCAAGACGGCATAAAAGCATTTGTCGTGTCGAGGAGGCTTTCAAATCCCTCTGTTGCAACGTTCGCTTCGTCCTCGGCCAATTCGTCATTGTCAGCAGCCGCAAAAAACGTCGTTGGAGGTAACTGCCATCTATCGCCGGCAACGACCAGATTTGACCCGCGCATGACTGCTGGAATTGCGTCCTCAGGTAAAACTTGGCTTGCCTCGTCAAATATCACGAAGTCAAAACTCCGCGTCGTATCGAGGAGCTGACTGACTGAAAGCGGGCTAGCCATCCAGCATGGACACACGGCCGTAAGCACATTCCGCGCCTCAGCAAAAAGAGCGCGAAGCGGTCGGTGCCGGCGTTTTTTCTCCGACTCGGACCGAATAACGTATTCCTCGGCCTTGTGTTCATTCATTGCCGCTATGGCCCGCTCGGCGTAACTCCTTCGCACGCGTGCAGAAGCGATGCGAATGCGTTCTTTGTCGAGTTCCTTGAATTCGCGTACAAAGCTATCATGTGTTCTGCCGTTGAACCCGGCGATTCCGGGGTCCTCAGCTTGCGCGGCCTCTAGACATGAGGAATACCAGGATTGGTCAAACGCCGGAACCCAATTTTCTGCCACTATCTTCTTCTTGCGGAGTTCCTCAACTAATTTCGACGCGCCAGACCTTTCCAGGCTCTGTTCAATTTCACACAATTTCGGAAGCTTCATCGGTGTGAGTCGGTCTTTGGCAAGGGCATCGATGTATGACCCAACGTCGCTAAGCGTCAACAAATCAAACTGCTTCTTCTGAACAATGGATGCCAGAGTTGTAAGATCCGCGATGGCCAACGCGAATTTTTTTTGACCATCTGGAAAGTTCGGCAATGTCCGAGGCAAAGAAGATCGATTACTTAGCTCTGCCCACTTCATTCGCTGGTCTTCAGCCGCGCTCAATTCTGTAAATAGGTCTGGCCCGGATGCTTTGCCATCAATGCGAAGACTGTTTGCCTGATTTCGCGCTCGCCGATATTCGCCGCTCGTGCACCACGTCCAGATCGCTCTTAATCCTCCGGTCTTACCTGGTGCCAGCGCACGAATCATTCCTTGAATATCGTGCGTAAAAACCTCGGAAGAGTAGAGGCCGAGCGTTTTGCTCACAGCAGTGAGCAAGGTGTATGTCTGTTGCGCTTCTTTCAATGTTTTCGGTGGTCGAAAACCAATGACCTTCACCAAATCTGCGAGAGTTGTTGTGAATTCAAGCCAGGTCTGCAAGGACAAACGTGCAGCGAGGTCTATTGCCTGTTGTGCAGCCACCCCATCCGTCAATCTCACTCCATTCCATGGCGAAGGATCGGAGCGGAGAAAAAGGGAGGCGAGTCCTCCCGCTTCTCGAAGGAGGTCACGTACCTTCGCTGGCTCCGTTTTTTCGATCTTTGCCAATTCGGGGCCTCGCCACCGGGTATCGGACCGGGCTTCCGCTTGCAATCGAAGTAATATCCCTTGAAGTTCGTAGACAGATATCCCACTCGGTTTCCGCTTTCGGTGCAAAGCTTCGACATGACGGTTTAGCCGATCACGACGTTCCACGTATTGCTTGTGCATCCTGTCACAATCAACAGGAATAGCCTGTCGCACAGTACTTAAGGCGGCAGCAACTTGTTCCATCACACGCTTGGGAGATACATCGGCCCCATGCAGGTCGATAGCAATATTGTTTAAGCCAACTTGCTGCAGCCGCTTAAGCACTACCTGTAGAGCAGCTCGCTTTTCGGCCACAAATAGCACGCGCTTCCCAGTGGCTGCAAGGCTAGCGACCAGATTGGCAATAGTCTGGCTCTTTCCGGTTCCAGGAGGTCCGTGAATGACCGCGCTTTGGCCGGCGAGAACGGCGGCGATGGCGGACTGTTGGCTTGAATCTGCATCCAGAATCAGGAATTCTGACTGAGGTGGGATGCTGTCGAATTCCCTTGGATCTGGATTCTGCGTCTTGGCCCCGATCGACTGCTTCGCTTCGGTGTCACCGGCCAATGCTGCGATCAACTCGCTGGAGACGAGATTTTCCAAATTTTCCTGGAGATCTCGCACCATTGCCATCTTCTGGAATGCGAAGTTCCCGAGTACCGCTACATCACGAATCTTGAATTCGGGAATTGACGTGCATGCCCCTTTTAAGAGCTCATACACGGGAGACCGGTCAAAAACTTCTCCTTCATCGTCTCCTTGTAAGGGTGAAAGGACTTTTTCTGGTGGGATTGAGATTCCGAATTCCGTCTCCAAAACATGGAGAAGAACCAGATTTGCCTGCACTGGCCCACCCCGATGAATGGAAAGCGAAGTTCCTGCGTGCCCCTTCATTTCGAGGGCAACTGGAAGAAGAAGAACTGGGGCATCAGAATCTCGGCCGCCATCGGCTGCCTTCCAACTTGCCATGCCGAGGGCCACGAACATTGTGGTCAGCCCCTTTTCTTCTTGGTTCGCTTGAGCGCGCCGCAAGATACCCAACGCTTTTGGTATGAGCTCTTCGTCCGGCATATTTCTTACCAAGCTCCTCACCGAGACGGAATCGCCGCGAAGAAGTGCTGCCCACCTCTCACTGTCGTCAAGCGGCAAACTCAAAGTTCCCCATTTGAGTGAGCGGTAGTAGAGAAGGTTGTTGCGACGTGAAAGATCAATCAGCCTCTTGACCCAGGCTTGGCGGGCCTTTTCGACCGATTCTCGTCTTTGCGGACTGATTTCCAAAATCACACCCCGTGGTGTTGGCCTCCTGGCATGTAGTTGCCGATGAAACGTGAATATATCACGGAGTAACGGTAAGGTTCAGATGGCAAAGTTCCTCCTAACTATGCGGTTATAGCAAGCTGTAGTGGTTCTTTGGTCCCTTCGGCACGGTTCCCGAGAGGTCCGGGGCAGGCGGGACTCGCTCACCTCGTCGGGCGCTCGCCATGACGGGCAGGCGGATTCCGGACGTCTAAATGTCAGTTGATCGTGTGCGGGGAGCTGTAGAGCACGCCAGGAACAGAACCGAGGAAGCCCACGTTCGCCCGTGCGGGACGAACATGGGGCACCCCGAACAAAAGCGAATCCAAGACCGCGGCAAAACTGCGGCCACCCGCCTGCCGCTGTAACGGCTCTCTTGGCCTCATCGATCTGCTTCCGTTCTTCGGTTCTGAGCTAGTCGGACAGTGCTTTCTTCAGGGCGGCCTCCCTGCGTGATTTGATCGTCACTTCCGCAACCGATGGTGTCATCTCCTTCAGCTCGATCGTCACCTTGGCGATCTTGCCGGTAAACTTGAACGGCACCTGGTAGGTCTCGGTGACGGGTGTGCCCTCATCCGCTCCCACGTCGGCGCCCTCGTCCGCCGAGAACACACAGCATTGGGTTTGGTCGATCCGGCCGGTAGCGACATTCTTTCCATTGACGTACAGCGTGCCTGTACCGCCCTTGCCGGCGCCACCACCGTCATAGGCGAACTCGAAGCGGACGGTCGCCTTTCCAGCAGGCAAAGCCTGCGCAGCGGCCACCGTATATGACTTCAGGCCGAGCCAGTTGTAGGTGTACGTCGGCTTCCCATCCTTCAAGTAGAAGCTCCAGCCACCGAAGCGGCCCGCCTGCGCGAGGATCACGCCATTGGCGCCGCCCTGCGGGATTTCCACCTCAGCGGTGATCGTGTGCGACCGGTTCTTCACGTTGATAAAGACGTTTTCCGACATCCCGGTCATCCCCTGATAAACCGTCAGGGATGTGCGTCCCGCCATCAGGTCGGGACGCCCGACCAGAGCGGCGTTGAAGCGCTCAATGGTCCGGTCATCGAGGGGTAGCACAGAGTATTTGACCGCTTCTGTCATGAATAGGTCCTGCATTTCCTTGAGCTTCTGCGGATTTTTGGCAGCGAGGTCATTCGACAGACTGAAATCCGTCCGGGCATCGTACAATTCCCACACGTCGTCTTCGAGCGCCCTCCGGGGTTTGAACTCCCACGCCGCCCGGTGGACGGTGCCGGCGAGCCAGCCGTCCTGGTAGATGGCGCGGTTGCCGAAGATCTCAAAGTATTGGGTCGTATGCCGGCTCGGAGCCCTCGGATCCGCAAAGGTGTACATCATACTCACCCCTTCGATGGGGGTCTGCGCCGTTCCGTTCACGCTCTTCGGCTCAGGCAGGCCCGCTGCCTCTAGGATCGTCGGGGCGATGTCGATGACGTGGTGCCACTGCGGTCGCACCTCGCCCTTCGCAGTGAAACCCTTGGGCCAGTGGATGACCATCCCGTTGCGCGTTCCTCCATAACTCGAGGCCACCTGCTTTGTCCATTCAAAGGGTGAATCCCCCGCGACCGCCCACCCCGCGGCATAGTGCGGGTAGGTCGACGGGTCGCCAAGTTCGTCGTAATGCTTCAAGATGTCTTGGACAGTTTCCTGTACGCCGTTGAAGTAGGTTATCTCGTTAAAGAGACCGATCATGCCGCCTTCGGCGCTCGCTCCGTTGTCACCGACAATGTAGAAAACTAGCGTATTGTCGAGTTGGCCCGTCTCTTCGATGGCGTGAATCAGACGGCCGATCTCCGTGTCGGCGTACTCGCCGAACCCGGCGAACACCTCCATCTCGCGCGCGAAGAGCTTCTTTTCATCCGCGGTCAGCGCAGTCCAATCCTTGATGGCTTCGGGTTTGGGCGCGAGCTTTGTGCCCGCCGGCACGACACCCAGTTTGATTTGGCGGGCGAGTGTCTCTTCTCGCACTTTGTCCCAACCCTGGTCGAACTTTCCTTTGTACTTGGCAATCCACTCCTTCGGCACATGATGAGGCGCGTGGACGGCACCGGGCGCGAAGTAGATGAAGAATGGTTTGTCCGGTGTGAGCGATTTCTGGTAGCCCATCCAAGCGATGGCCTGGTCGGTCATATCGGTCATGAAATTGTAATTCGGGTCGTGCGAGGGCTCGACCTGGATCATCCCGTCGTAGATCAGCGGAGCCCACTGATTGGTCTCGCCTCCGATGAAGCCGTAGAACTTGTCGAAGCCTGAGCGGGTTGGCCAGCGGTCGGTCGGGCCGGAGGGGCTGACCTCCCAGGCCGCGGTCTCGTGGGACTTGCCGAAGGCGGCAGTGCTGTATCCGTTCAACCGCAACATCTCGGCGAGCGGCGCGACACTATTGGGGCGCTGGCCGGTTTGGCCGGGGAAGGCCGTGGCGGTCTCCGCGATCGAACCGAAATTGTTCATGTGGTGATTCCGGCCCGTCAGCAGCGCCGAACGCGTGGGCGAGCAGAGCGCTGTGGTGTGGAACTCGTTGTAGCGGAGGCCGCTATTTGCGAGGCTCTCCACCGTGGGCATGTGGATGGGACCGCCAAAAGCACTAGATTGGCCGAAGCCCATATCGTCGAGCAGGATGATAAGGACGTTGGGCGCGTTGGGTGGTGCCTTGACCTCGAACCGTGGCGGTGGCGTGGCGTTCCGCGCATTGAATACGGTGCTATGCGGGTATTGGGGTTCCGGAATCGGCAGCACCGTTCGGTCAGTCGGCCCCACGACGCGGGACGGGGCAGCTTCCTGGGCGGCGACGGGTGCAATGTTTAGCGAGAGCACGGTCGCAAGAAACGGCAGACAAACCAAGGTCAGGCAGCTGGTCAATTTCGAAAGGTTCGTTTCCTTCATGCCTTGCTCCTCCTCTTTGACACGATCGCGAATACTTTCACGATAGGCCACGGGATGTAACTGTCAGAACTGACAGATGATAGTGTTCGGTCAACAGGATGTGAGCTGATCGGGCGTCGGCGTTCGTCCCGATCGGATTCGGGACTCGCGCCCTTCGTCGGGCGCTCGTCGCTGACACCTTTGACGCTTGAGAAAAATGAAGGTGGCGGTGTGAGTTTAAGGAAAGCGAAGAGAGATTTCATCCCGATAAGATTCGGGACGCGCGCGCGCCGCGGCGCAGCGGGTTATTTCGGGAGGGATGAGGGGCAAGAGGAGTTCCTGGAGGCGCTGGCTTTCGGCGAAAGGCAAGCGGCCCAAGTGGATGCCCATCTGATTTCCCTCGGCGAGGCGGACGACAGAGCCGGAGCCCACGATGGGCCGTGCATTCCTCGGAAGATCCATGCGGATATCCACGAAGGAGCCGACAGGAAAAGTCCGAGGAGCTTTAACGAGGAGACCCTCCATGCTGATATCAAGGGTCTCGCCTTCGATTTCCTGCCGGCCATTCCGCAGACAAACTCTGGATCGCAACGGGACACGGCGAATCTTGCGGCGCTCGTGCTCCATGTTCCCCTGCGTGGCGCGAACGAGTTTGAGAAGGCGATCCTTATCAATCGGTTTGTAAAGGATAAAACTGGCGCCGGCCTGGAAGCCTTTCGCCAAAGCGCCGGGGCGCTGGTCGTCGCTGATCATGATGATCGGGGTCATGTGGTTCAAGGAGGAATCGCGCATCAGGCGTGTAAGATCAAGGCCATCCGGGGAGGCCATGTGCTGGTCGAGGAACACCAAAGAGAATTTTCCCTCGTTCAGAACGCCGGGCGCTTCAAGGCTCTTTGTGAGCGTCAAGAATTCCATGCCGGTGGAGCCCAGGACTTTTTCGATGAGTTCGCAGGTGCCTGGTTCATCTTCGATAATAAGCGCACGTTTTTGCATTGAAAGTTTCCTTTCCTGCCGCAGTTAACATAGCGGGCCCTCGAAGCCTGAACTGCCTCCAGTCGAGGGAGGCGGTTTAGACCCGGCTGATCTCATAAAAGTCAAATTCAACGCCCACGCCCAAATTCTGCTCGGGGAACGTTCCTGCGACGACACGGACGACATGACCCATGCAGCGCCATTCGGTGGTTTTTCTGCCGGTGATTTGTTGCGGCATTTTCAAGAGCAGATCGACGACTGTGCCGACGCTCAAGGGGAATTTGGTAGCGAAAAAGACACCGCGCTCGGAAAGATTTTGCGTCTCGGCTTTTTGTTCCGGGATGAAAGACTTGCGGATGCGGAAGCGCAGAAGAGTTTTGAAAGCGTGCCGCGTGGCAAAACGACGGTCCTCCCGCACAAAACGATCGATAAAATAGTTCATGAGATGCCTCGAGGCACCAAGGAGGGGGGCTGGCGCAGAATTAGATCAAGAAGGGGGAGAACAAGAGTAACACCACGCAGAAAAACAGCAATAGTACCTGTTGGTTAGTACGCTGATCTATGCCGTACTAGACCGGGTTGCTGGCGATAAAGACACAGAGGGTGAGGAGTTGCGGCGTGCTGGAGAACATCGTGCTGCCGTTTGCGCGGCGTGCCGGAGAAATGCGCGCACTTGCCGGGTTATGTGTGACTACAGCTCAAGTAAGCGCGACCGGAGCGCTTCCAAATCGGAATTGGAAATTTTTAATGCGTTTTGGAGATAGGCATCGAAGGAGCCGTAAGTTTTGTTAAGGCTATCAAATGTGGCATCGAGAGTCTCGGGCTTGGTGGTCATCAAGGCTTGCACCGTGGCGGCATCGGGAGGTGCGGAAAGGCCGAGGATTTTCTGGAGATCGGCGGTGGTCTTACCGATGCTGTCCGGCGCGAGCAAGTACCGTGCAGTGAGCAAATAATCCTGGATGACAGTGTCACGAGGAACGCCGAGCGCGGTGAGGAGAATGGCGCTGAATATGCCGGTGCGATCCTTGCCGGAGCTGCAGTGCTCGACGGCGGGCAGGTCGCCGGCGGCGAGGCGGCGGAGAATGTCGCCGAACTGCGGGGCGAAATCAATCGCCAGCTTGTCGTAACCGCGAGTGGAATTCTTGCTTTCGCTGTTCAACGACGCGAGCCGCTGTTTGAGCTCCTCGGGAGTTAAGGTGCCGTCGCGATTGGGACCAATGGGGACGGAGAAGAATTCCGGTGCGGTTCCAACCCAGTGATCGGGAGCGCGTGCCCGCTCGCCTTCACTGCGGACGTCGCAGACCAGACGGATACCGAGGCCATTGAGATATGCAAAATCTTTCGGAGTGAGATCCACAAGATAATTCGAGCGGTAGACCAAACCCCAGCGGACGTAACGCCCATCGCCTGCTCGGTAACCGCCGAGATCGCGAAAGTTCTTCGCGCCTTCGAGAGGGAGCCTGCGGACGGAAACGACGCGGGTAGGGCCGGAGGCGGGCTTCAGATGGAAGTAAATCCGGCCAGAACGCTCCGGGACCGAGACTTCAGCAGGCGTTTGGCGAATGGTGAGAAGGGGCTTTTCGGAATCGATGCGGTCCGGGTGCGAGCTGGCGAACACCTGTACAGGGCCTACGCCGGGCGAAGCTTGGTAATCGAGGCGGTAAACGCCGGGGCTGATGAGTTCACAGGTGGGATTTTCGATGCTGAGGGAAGCCGGTGAAGTAACCGCACGCACAACCAGAGTGAGGCTGACAGCGAAGAAGGCGAGAACAAGAAGGAAATAGGGGCGGAGCTTCATCGAGATCACTCTCCAAAGCCGTAGCATAGCAGCAATGAACGCCGCGAGGCCTGACGGGGTGAAGAAATTATAGTCGAAGCGAGCCGGCGTCTTGTAAGTATCCGGGCTCGCGGATTGGAGAAAAAGCAATCTAGCTACAAATCGTTGAAAACAACAACGGGACCGTCAATCGCTGGGTCACTTCGCTTCGGTGAATGGCGTCCAGACGAAGCCAGCGGAGATGGTCCGGCTGTAATACTCACGCTGGATTGGGAATTGCTCGCTTCCTTGGTAGAACCCAAAAACTTCATTTGTGAGGTTCAGCATCGAAACGATTGCGTGAAGGCCGCGGACGCGGGGGACGCGATAGCTCACCTGAGCGTCCACCTGGGTATGGGGATAGTAGTATATGTCTCCATTAGGACCTCTTATTCCACCGGCCGGAATGCTCTGGAAGTTGTAAGCGAAAATACTCCGGTCATTATGTGACAAACCCATGCGTGCAGAGATAGGGCCTTTATCGTACGTCGTATCAAAATTCCAGTTGTTAGGAGCCTGGCGTACAAGTGGTGGGTCATCGGTGCGATTGGGAAGATTATTATTTGTTGGGTCGTTGCCAGATGGGAAGCTGGTACTTGATGTCGTGTAGCTATAGTTCGCCGCTACCCCCATGCCATTCAGGAGGCCAGGAAGAAACGTGAGGTGCTGCTGCCACGCGAGCTCGACGCCCTGAATGTGCCCACTAGCAAGATTAACCGGCTGCCTTTGCTGCGCCCCGGAGGGGAGAGTTGTTTGGGTAAAAACAATAGGATCGGTCAAATCTTTGTAAAACCATCCGCCTTCGATCAGACCCACAGTTTTCAAGTAGTGTTCAAATAGAAGATCATAGTCGTTGGCGTGAGTCGTCTTGAGGTTTGGATTACCCGCACTGATCCTAGTAGGAGTTCGGCTTGCGTCTATCAACTGGAAAGGCGGCAAATCCGAGAAATTGGGGCGCGAAATACCCCTACCGTAAGCCGCCCGGATGTTCGTGCTTGAGTTAATATTGTATTGGACTTGCACGCTGGGCAAGAAATCCGTGTAAGTCTGCTCGCCGGGCGCTGGTGTGTCCGAGAGAAAATTTCCATTTGTGTCGAAATTTGCGATGGTTCCTAGGAACGATCCCTGAGTTCCCTCAATGCGCAAGCCGCCTAGGATGCGGAAGCGGCCCAGGGTAATGGTGTTTTGCACGTAGCCGGCGAAAATACCTTCAGTGGTATGGTAATTGTTGGAGTCTGCCAGCAGGTGCTCGAAGTTCGTGTCCTCCGTGAACAAGCCCCGGTTGGCGTTGAAATAAGAAAGAATCTTGTTGAAGTTGGTAAGCGGCAGCAGCCTGTAATTTCCGAAGTAATACCCTGGATTTGGATTTGCGGTGCTTCGTACGAAGGAACTCACCGGCGCCAATGAACTAAATGGAGGATTGGTATTGAAAGTGGGTTCGTGGAAATCTTGCGATTTGTGCGCATTACGTACCCTGAAGCCCACCTCCCAAGTACCGAAATGAGAACCAAGCGTGTACTGCCGGGCAACGGAAATAGACCCGGTGAGGTCGCGCTCAAAAGTGGTATTCTGCGTAGCCATCGAGAGCGTTCTGAAAAAGTGAAAGTGGGGGCCGCCAAGAGGGTAATTCGCGGGGTCAAACATGTTGGTAGAGGGGGTCGCGTTTAATTGAATAAACTTCGGCGTGAACGGGTTAGACGTGTCGACCGTGAACTGCACATTGGAAGGCCCGCTGAAGTTTGCGCTGAAGAAGCCCCCGAGCTGTCGACCTTGGCCGAGTGCGACCTCGTAGGAGACTAATGTCTTTCCCAGGCTGTGGTTGGCGCCGGCGATGAAGTTCAAAATCCGCTGCGCAGGCCTTCGAATTACGTGAGTGTAGTCCACTTGGCTGTCGGTGCCCGTTAGAGTCGGGCTGAGAAAGGAATTGACGCTCGGCGTGTAGATCCAGTCCTCACCATTATCCTGGAACTGAGAGTAGAACCCGCGAAGATAGAGAAGCGAATTTGCGCCCAGTTTATAATCGCCGCTGCCGGCAAACCCCCACCGATGCCGATAAAACGTGTATTCTCGCACGTCCATCCCAAAGAATACCGGTTTGATATTGGGATTCCCTGGAGCGCCAAAATCATTGGTGCCCGGCACAGGTTCGATATCGTCCGTGCCTCGCTGGTTGTAATCGTAACTGCCACCAATCAGCACCCCCAGCCGTTTCTCTTGACCGAAACGCATGCCATAAGTGGCGCCGAACTGACTGAGGTAGCCGCCTAAGCCAACAGGAGTATAGCCGCCCCTCCCTGAAATGCTTAAAAAGGGCTGCTCCCCCGCGCGCTTGGTCACCAGGTTGACGGAGCCGCCGATGGCATCGCCCTCCTGACTAGGCGCGAGAGTTTTGTTGACTTCAATCGAATCCACCAGATCAGCAGGAATGGCGTCCAGCTTGACGTTGCGCACGCTTTCGGGCGACGGGAGATGTACACCATCCAGGGTCACGTTGGTGAGGCGTGGCTCGGTACCGCGAATCTGAACGTACTTGCCCTCGCCTTCGTCGCGCTCGAGCGAAACGCTGGGCATGCGGCCGACGGCGTCGGCGATATTGGTATTCGGCAAGCTGGTGATGACTGCCGCGGGGAGCACTTGGACGATGTTGTCGGCGGTCCGTTCGCGATTGAGCGCCTCAATCTCGCCGCGTTCGCGCTCGCCGCGAACAATGACCTGCTCGCTCACTGTCTCGATCTGGAGCTCGGCATCCACGTTTGTCGTACCACCTGCAGCTAGGGTCACCTGCTTGGAAAACGATGAGAATCCGACATAGGAAATGTTGACCGTATAACTACCGGGCGCCAAGTCGGTAATCTTGAACTCGCCCTGAGCGTCCGTCACCGCGGTTTGCCCCAGCGGCTGCAACTCTACTTTCGCGCCTACCAACGGATCGTGGTTCGTATCGGTCGCTAGGCCTTTGATCGTGGCCTTGCGTTCCTGCGCGCCGACAGGAGTCAGTTGGAGCACACCACAAATAAGAACGCACACAACGACTAATGAGAAAGGAGACCTACGCATAACCCGAACCTCCACGAGAAACACAGGCTGGAACTTCAGGCAACGAAACTTGTCCAGCCGTTTATGGGCCGAAAGTCTAACGCTTGTAATACGCTTGTCAACGAAATCATGCTTTTAGTACTTTGCAAATTCGAAGGGGAAGGATTTCGCTAGATATTCATTCACCCGTAATGCGCGGCGGGGCGCACCGTTGAGTACGTGGCCGAATAGTGACAAGATGAGGGCAAATTGAGGCATCGGAAGGGGGCGTTTCCTTGACTTGAGGGGCGGGCGACTGAATAATGGGAAAGCATGAGCATACGCGCCGGAGGCGCCCAAGACATGTTCCTTGACGTCAAGGATCTTGCCGTCCGCAAACTGCGCATCCGGAAGCGCTACGCGCCGGGAAGCATTGATTATCATACGGCGGAGATCAAGCAGACTGAGCCGCTGGAAGTGACGGCGACGGCGGAGCTGCTGGATGGGCAAATCCGCATCACGGGCGGCCTGGAAACGAAGATCGAGTTGGTGTGCGCGCGGTGCCTCGAGCCTGTGATTGAAGACGTAAACCGGGCATTTGACTTGTTTTACCGGCCAGTGGTGAAGGATTTGAAGCCAAGGGAAGACCGGCTGAAAGACGACGACACGGAGATAGGGTTTTTCGAAGGAGAAGGACTCTTCCTGGCGGACGTGTTGAAGGAGCAAGTGCTGCTGGCGTTGCCGCTCAAGGTGATTTGCCGGAGCGACTGCCGGGGTTTGTGCCCGAGCTGTGGGGCGAACCTGAACCACGAAGAGTGCCGCTGTGAGACCCACGCGACGGACCCGCGCATGGCCCCACTCGCGCGCCTCAAGCAGGACTGGCTGAAAAAACAATAGTTTTCCGGGCGAAAAGCCCATACAATCCGCCCGCTAAGGGTGAGACAGAGGAGTATTGTCATGCCTAACCCAAAACGAAGGCATTCGAAAAGGCGAACGAGCAATCGCCGGGCACACGACTTTCTGACGAAGCCGGCGCTCGGTGAGTGTCCGAACTGCCATGAGATGAAGCAGCCGCACCAAGCCTGCCCGCATTGCGGTTACTACAAGGGCCGTGCGGTTGTAGAGACGAAAGCGTAAGATTCGTCTGTCTTCTTAGCCTGCGGGCAAAATCCCATGATCACCATCGCCGTTGACGCCATGGGCGGAGACCATGCGCCCCGCCCCGAAGTCGAAGGCAGTGTGCTGGCCGCGCGAGAGTTTGGCGTGCGTATTTTGCTCGTAGGCCAGACCAATGTAGTGCGCAGCGAACTGGCGAAGCATGCGGAACCCAACCTGCCGATCGAGGTGGTGCCGGCCAGCGAAGTGATCACCATGGAGGACCATCCGGCGCAGGCGTTCCGGCGAAAGAAGGACAGCTCCGTGCACGTGGCCGCGCGCCTGGTGAGAGAAGCGAGGGCCGACGGCTTGGTAAGCGCCGGAAACACCGGCGCGGTGATGACCGTGGCGAGATTTCTGCTGGGGACGCTTGAGTCAGTGGACCGGGTGGCGCTGGCGGCGCCGTTTCCGAACGCGAAGGGCGGCGTTTCCGTGCTGCTGGACGTCGGCGCGAACGTGGATTCGAAGCCGGAGCATTTGGTGCAGTTTGCGGTGATGGGAGAGATTTATTACCGCGCGACATTCGGGAGCCGGCGGCCGCGCGTGGGGTTGCTCTCGATCGGAGAAGAAGAGATCAAGGGAAACGAACTGACCCGCGAAGTGCACAGCCGGCTGAAGAAAAGCGCGGTGCATTATGTGGGGAACGTCGAAGGCGGAGATCTTTTCACCGGAGACGTGGACGTAATCGTTTGCGATGGATTTGTGGGAAACATTGTGCTGAAAATCTGCGAGGGGCTGGCATTTCAGCTATTCGGATTGCTGGGGAAGTCGCTGAAGAGTTCGCTGGTCACGCAGTTCGCCGGACTTCTTTCTCAAGGCGCATTCAAGGGAGTGAGGAAGAAGATTGATTACACGGAATACGGCGGCGCGCCGCTCCTCGGGGTGCGCGGGGTGTGCGTGATCGGGCACGGGCGTTCGAACGCGAACGCGGTGAAAAATGCGATTCGCGTGGCCGCGGGACTTGCACGCGCGCGCATGAACGAAAAAATCGAACAGGAGCTATCCGCCGCGGCCGCGCACTTCAGTTAAGCGGAGCAGTCGCCTGGCGGCGCAACAGAGGTACGAACGATGGGCAAAGTCGCATTTATGTTTCCGGGGCAGGCTTCGCAATACCCCGGCATGGGAAAAGAGCTGGCGGAAAAATATCCCGCGGCACGAGCGGTTTTTGACGAAGCGGACAGTGCGCTGGGCTTCTCCATTTCGAAGATGTGTTTTGAGGGTACGGAAGAGGAGCTGAAATTGACGGCGAACACGCAGCCGGCGATCCTGACGTGCTCGGTTGCAGTGCACCGAGTGCTGGCGGAGAAGGGAATTGCGCCGGATTACGTGGCGGGGCACAGCCTGGGCGAATACTCGGCGCTGGTGGCGGCAGGCAGCCTGAAATTCACAGATGCGGTGCAGCTGGTGCGCAAGCGCGGTATGTACATGCAGGAAGCGGTGCCGTCCGGCGCAGGTGCGATGGCCGCGATTATGGGGTTGTCGCCGGCGGTAGTTCTGGATGCTTGCAAGCGCGCGGCGAACGGCGAAGTGTGCGCGCCAGCAAATTTGAATTCGGCGGAGCAAACGGTGATTTCGGGCCACGCAGGCGCGGTGAAGCGCGCAGTGGAGATTGCGTCACAGCTCGGGGCCAAGCGCGCGGTGATCCTGGCGGTCTCGGCGCCGTTTCATTCGTCGCTGATGATGCCTGCGCAGGAGCGGCTGGAAAAGGATTTGCGCGCGACGCAGTTCGCGGACTTGCAAGTGCCGCTGGTGACGAACGTCGATGCGGATACGACGACGAGCGGCGAAGAAGCGCGGGAAGCGCTGGTGCGGCAGGTTTCGATGCCCATTCGGTGGGGAGAGTCGGTGCGGCTGTTAATTGATGAGGGCGTGAACACCTTTGTCGAGGTAGGCCCCGGGCGCGTGCTCACGGGGCTGCTGCGGCAGATCGAGCGGTCGGTGGCGGCGCTTAACGTGGAGGATGAGAAGAGTCTGGCGGCGACGATCGAGAAGATTGCGGGAGCGCGGGCATCGGACGCGGCGTGAAGGAAAAGTGGCGAGTGACGAGTGGTGAGTGGCGAGAAGGAGAAGCACGACGGCGCGATGTTTAGCTTGAAGGACAAAGTGGCGGTGGTGACGGGAGCGTCGCAGGGGATTGGGCGCGAGACGTCGATGGCACTGGCGGCCGCGGGGGCGAAGGTTGCGGTGGCGGCACGAAATGAGGAAAAACTGAAGGCGCTGGTCAGCGAGATTTCCGCGGCGGGCGGCACAGCGCTGGCTGTGAAAATGGATGTGGCGGACGCGGAGCAGGTGAAGGCGGGATTCAAGCTGGTGGTCGAGAAATTCGGGCGGCTGGATATATTGGTCAACAACGCGGCAATCGCGCGCGACGGCCTGGCGGTGCGGATGAAGGTGGAGGATTGGGAAGCCGTGCTGCGAACGAATTTGACCGGTGCCCACCTGTGCATTCAGCAGGCGTTGCCCACGATGATGAAGGCAAGGGCGGGGCGCATCATCAATCTTGCTTCGGTGGTGGCGCAGACGGGAAATGCCGGGCAAGCGAATTATGTGGCGGCGAAAGCGGGCCTAATCGGTTTGACCAAGGCGATTGCGATCGAGATTGCTTCGCGGAATATTACCGTGAACGCCGTTGCGCCGGGTTTTATCGAGACGCCGATGACGGACGTGCTTGGAGACAAGGTAAAAGAGGAATTGAAGACGCGGATTCCGCTGGGGCGGATGGGTTCGGCGCAGGACGTGGCGGCGGCGATTGTGTTTCTGGCGAGCGATGAAGCGGCGTATATCACCGGGCATGTTTTGGATGTGAATGGCGGGATGTATTTGGCGTAGGAAGAAAAGAATTCACCCCAGAGCACGCAGAGAAGAGACTGGCGCATGAGTGATTAAGCCAGGATGAGCCCTACCAAGGGACCAAAGTTGACCTTGTTGGACGGCATGACTAGAATGGGCAGGTTATCCAGAGGGCAAGAAAGTGGCTGTGGGGCGGCGGATTCGCCGGGTTGTGCGTTCATCGGTTAAAATAAGAGGCAAACCAAGCGATAGCAGATCGCGGAGGACAACGGAATGGCCAGCGTGGAAGAACGCGTAAAGCAGATTATCGTCGAGCAGCTCGGCGTGGATGAGGCGGAAGTGACGCCGACCGCGTCCTTCGTGGACGATCTGGGGGCGGATTCGCTCGACCAGGTGGAATTGGTGATGGCGTTCGAAGAAGCGTTCGGGATCGAAGTCCCCGACGAGGACGCGGAAAAGATGACCACCGTGAAAGATGCGGTCGATTATATCGACAAACACTCCAAAGGTAAGTAAGCCACGAAATTACCACCTCAACAGGGAGCATCGGGAAATTGACTCGCCGGGTAGTCGTTACGGGCGTTGGACTGGTCTGCGCGCTGGGCATCGGCACGGAGGAAAGCTGGAAAAACCTCGTTGCCGGCGTAAGCGGCATCGCGCCGATTACGAACTTTGATGCGACGGGATTCGACTGCAAGATCGCCGGCGAAGTGAAAGGCTTCGACCCGTTCCTCTGGATCGAGAAAAAGGAACTGAAGAAGATGGGGCGGTTCATCCAGATCGCCCTGGCGGGCGCGGATTTCGCGGTGAGGATGTCGGGCTGGAAGCCGGAGGATTCGGACCTGGACGAGGTGGGCGTTTACGTTTCGTCGGGCATCGGCGGGTTCGACATCATCGAGCGCGAGCATATCAAGCTTATCCAGGGCGGGCCGAACCGGATTTCTCCATTTTTCATTCCTTCCGCGATCGTGAATCTTGCTTCGGGGCATATTTCGATTCGCTACGGCGCGCGCGGGCCAAATTCCGCGACGGCGACAGCGTGCTCAGCTTCGGCGCATGCCATCGGGGATTCGTTCAAAATCATCGAACGCGGTGCGGCGCAGATGATGATCTGTGGCGGGACGGAAGCTACGATCACGCCGATGGGCGTGGGCGGATTTGCATCGATGAAGGCGCTTTCGACGCGGAACGATGATCCGGCGCACGCGAGCCGGCCGTTTGATGCGGGACGCGATGGGTTTGTGGTCGGCGAAGGCGCGGGGATTTTGATCCTGGAATCGCTCGAGCACGCGCAGAAGCGCAATGCGCCGATCCTGGCGGAGATTGTCGGATACGGAATGTCCGGCGACGCATATCACATTACACAACCGGCGGAGAATGGCGATGGCGCATTCCGCGTGATGAAAGCGGCGATCAAGGATGCCAAGATTACCCCGGAGGACATCGGTTACGTGAACGCGCATGGCACCTCGACACCCATCGGGGACGCCATCGAAACGCGGGCGCTAAAGAGGCTTTTTGGGGAGCGCGCGAAAAAAGTGGCGATCAGCTCGACGAAATCGATGACGGGACATTTGCTGGGCGGAGCGGGTGGATTGGAAGCGGGGATCAGCGTACTGGCGCTGCGGGATCAAATCCTGCCTCCGACGATTAATCAGGAAATTCCGGACCCGGAATGCGATTTGGACTACGTCCCGAATGTGGCGCGCAAGACGTCGGTGGAATATGCGCTGTCGAATTCGTTTGGGTTTGGCGGCACGAACGCGGCGCTGATATTCAAGCGCTGGTCGGGGAAGTAATTCTCATTTTTCCCCGAAAATTGGTCGTCAAACTGAGGCCGCGATTCCGATCCGGGCCGATAAATTTCATCGCACAAAACATCGCTCGGTTTTGGACAGGTTGAGATCCTTCGGACATCCTTGTCGGATGTCCTCAGGATGACAGGCGAGCAAGAAGGATAAATTCCTTGAACATTATTGTGTGCATTAAGCAGGTTCCGGCGAAGGACGCACCACTGGCGATTGCCGGAAACTGGATCAAAGAATCGGACATCGGATTTGAAATGAACGAACCAGACAGCTTCGCGCTGGAAGAAGCGCTGCGGCTGAAGGAAAAGCACGGCGGCGAAGTGATCGCGCTGTCAATGGGTCCGGAGCGCGTGAAACAGACCATCAAGGAAGCATTGGCTAAGGGCGCGGACCGGGCGATTCACATTGCCGACGATAATTTCGCGCAACTCGACCCATTGGGATCGGCTCGAGCGCTGGCGGCGGCCATTCAAAAGGAGAAAGTGGACCTGGTGCTGACGGGATTGCAGAGTGACGACCACGGGTTCGGGCAGACGGGCGTTTTGATTGCAGGGCTGCTGAACCTGCCGCACGCGACGATTATCATGCAGATTGAAGTGGCCGACGGAAGGATGAGATTGAAGCGTGAGCTGGAAGCTGGCTGGTTTCAGCACATCGAGTGCCCGCTGCCGGCGGTGCTGTCGATCCAATCGGGGATCAACAAAGTGCGCTACGCAACGTTGAAGGGGATCATGGCGGCAAAAAAGAAAGAGATTGCGACGATTGCCAGGGAGTCGCTGGGAGTGTCTGCCGAGGTGACTCAGAAGATTGAGAAGATATACGTGCCAACGAAGACGAAGAAGACAGAGTATTTGACGGGAACGCCGAAGGAAGTTGCGGCGAAGCTCGTGGAGAAGCTGAAGTTTGAGGCGCGGGTGATTTAGCCATGAAAATTCTTGTTATCACCGAACTCCGGCAGGGGAAGTGGAACAACACGAGCTTTGAAACGCTGGTGGCGGCGCAGCAGATTGCTGCCGCGACTTCGAGCACCGTGAGCGCCCTGATGATTGGGAAAGGTGTTGCCGCGCTGGCGGAGGAATTGGCGGGGAAGAACGTAGCGGAAGTGCTGCTCGTGGAGCACGATTTGCTGGAAGCCTATACGCCGGATGGGTACTGCGCGGCGCTGTCGCAAGTAGTTAGCTCATCGAAACCGGATTTGGTTTTGTTTCCCCACACGTATCAGGTGCGCGACTTTGCGCCGAAGCTGGCGGCGATGCTCGGCAAGGGAATGATCGGCGATTGCGTCGGCTACCGCAACGAAGGCGGGAAGCTGGTGTTCGTGCGGCAGATGTTTCAGGGGAAAACGGCGGCGGATGTGACGTTTCAAGGAGCGGCACCGTGGTTTGCGTCGTTTCAGTCGGGGGCGTTCCGGTCGGACTTGCTGGCGGCGCATCCTTCGGGGAAGGCTCCCGTGAACAAAGTGGCTGTGACGCTGAATGCAGAGCAGATCCGGACGAGGCCGCTGGAATTGTTCAAAGAGGCGAAGTCAGCGGTGGACCTGACGCAGGCGCCGCTGATCGTAGCGATCGGGCGGGGGATCAAGGCGCCTGAAAATATTCCCCTGGCACAGGCACTCGCGAAAGCTATCGGCGGCGAGATCGCTGCGTCGCGGCCGATTTGCGATGAAGGCTGGCTTCCTATGGAGCGGCAGATCGGAAGCTCCGGGCAGACAGTTGCGCCCAAATTATACCTGGCGCTGGGAATCAGCGGCGCGATTCAGCATGTTGTGGGAATGAAAGGCGCGCGAACGATTGTGGCGGTCAACAAAGATGCGAACGCGCCGATTTTTGAGATCGCGGATTACGGCGTGGTCGGCGATATCTTCGAGATCATGCCTGCGCTGACGGAGGCCTTGGAAAAGGCGAAGAGTTCCTAGCCCCCGGGAGGGCACGACTTTAGTCGTGCCGCAGGAAAGTCACCAAAAATGGGCTTTAGCCCCTGAGGTTCTTATGGCCAAACCTCCGCGTGACCGTGCGTCCACACGCACAAACACGTACTTCGTCACAACAAGGGCCTTCGAAGGTCAGGCGCTGTTTCAGTCAGAGCGCACCGCCAACCTTCTGATTGAGATAATTCTTGTATACCGCGAACAAGAGAGGTACTTGCTTCACGAATTTGTGGTCATGCCCAATCATCTACATCTCCTGCTCTCGCCCATCGCCCCAGTTACGCTTGAGCGAACGATGCAGTTCATAAAAGGGGGCTATTCGCATCGAGCGGGAAAAGACATGGGCATGAACGGCGAGATCTGGCAGCGAGGGTATGTGGACCACCGTGTCCGCGATGTTCAAGACTATGTTCGTCATCTGGAATACATTCGGTTTAATCCCGTTCGAGCCCACATTGCCCAAACCCCCGAAAGTTACAACTTCAGTTCGGCATTCCCGGGTTTTACGCTTGATCCTGTCCCTCAGGGGCTGAAGCCCGACGTCTGAGGATGCGTGCGGCACGACTAAAGTCGTGCCCTCCCGATTCGCTCCGCTGTGCCTTGGAATTTTAGCCTTCTGCTAAGATTGAGTGAAACCCATGACCATCCAGCGGGAACAACTGGAAGCGGATGTTCTGATCGTCGGCGCGGGGCCGGCGGGGCTTTCGTGTGCGCTGCATCTGGCGAATCTCATCAAAAAACACAACGGAGCTGGCGACAAGCCCGCGCTGTCGGCCGAAAACATTTACGTTTTGGAAAAGGGACGCGAGATCGGGGCACATCAACTTTCAGGCGCGATTATGAATCCGAAAGCGCTGGCGGAGCTGGTGCCGGAATTCGAGAAGACGGCGCCGCTGGATACGCCGGTGACGGATGACGCAGCGTTGTTGTTCACGCAGGGGTCCTCGTTTCGGTTTCCGATCACGCCGCTACCATTCAAGAACAAAGGGAATTATGTTATATCGCTGAGCAAGATAACGAAGTGGCTCGGCGGGCTGGTGGAAAAGGCTGGCGTAAATCTCTTCACGCAGTTTGGGGGAGCGTCGCTCATCTACGACGGTGACGGGATCGCCGGTGTTATCACCGAAGATAAAGGACTCGACAAGAACGGCAAGCCGAAGGCCAACTACACGCCGGGGTACGAGCTGCGCGCAAAGGTGACCGTGCTGGCAGAGGGGACGCGCGGTTCGCTTGCGAAACAGTTGGTAGCGGAAAAAAAACTCGACAACATCAATCCGCAGAGTTACGGAATCGGGGTCAAGGAATTGTGGGACGTGCAGCCGGGGCGCATCCAATCAGGATACGTCGCGCACACGCTGGGCTGGCCAGTTTCCACCGACATGTACGGCGGCGGATGGATTTATGGGCTTTCAAACAACCGGCTTTCGATCGGCTTGGTGCTGGCGCTGGAGTATGCGAATCCGCAGTTCGATCCTCACGCGGCGTTTCAGACCTGGAAGACACATCCGTTCGTGAAAAAGATATTGGAGGGTGGAAAGCTGGTGCGTTACGGCGCGAAGTCGCTGCCGTACGGCGGCTGGTATGCGATGCCGCGCACCTTTGTAGACGGAGGTTTGATCATCGGCGATTCCGCAAGTTTTCTGGATTCGCAGAGGCTGAAAGGTATTCACTTGGCGATGAAGAGCGGGATGCTGGCGGCGGAGACAATTTTTGAGGCGCTGAAGTCAGGAGATACTTCGGCGAAGACGCTGAGTGCGTTTCCATGCAAGATCGACGAGAGCTACATCAAGAAAGAGATGTGGCAGGTCCGTAATTTTCACCAGTCGTTTCAGCACGGAATGCTGGGCGGTTTTTTTCACGCGGGATTGCAGTTCCTGACGGGCGGGCGCGGGCTGATCGATCCGATGCATGCTCACGCGGGTTATGAGGCATATAAAAAGATCAACGGGCGAGCTGCCCCGGAAAGATTCAAAGGTGACGGGAGGCTGACATTTGACCGGCTGACAGACGTGTATCACTCCGGGACGCGGCACGAAGAGGATCAGCCGTGCCATCTGGTCGTGCATGACTTGAACGTGTGCGCGACGAAGTGCGTCGTGGAGTACGGCAACCCCTGCCAGTATTTTTGCCCTGCGGAGGTTTATGAAATGGTGAAAGAGGGGAGCGGCGTAAAGCTGAAGATCAGCGCCGCGAATTGCGTCCACTGCAAGACATGCGATATCGCGGACCCCTACCAAATCATCGATTGGGTGGTGCCGGAGGGCGGCGGCGGCCCGAATTACGAGGGGATGTAGGTGCGCGCTCCGAAATCCCAAAGAAAATAACGACAAGTCGTGCAGTTTGAGAGGCCTTTTCAATTCGAGAAGGCCTTTTTATTTTGAAAGAAATTAGGAGTTGCGGGTCCAGAGGCGGCGAAAGAAATTACGCACGCGGTTAAGCCAGGAATCGTTTTGATTTGGAGCGGCGGGCTTAGGAGGGCTCTGCTGATTCAAGAGTGGGCCGGCGGCAGCTGAATTGGGAGGTGCCGCTTTACTCGCCACGACGACAGGATCGCCTTCGACGCGGCCTTTGAAGGTCAGAGTTGAGCGGACGCGGACCCGGCGCACCAGGGTAACGAACTTGGGATCGAAATCAGGCTGGACCTTGGTGCTCAAGTCGTAGGCGAGCGGCGGCATGAAGACCTGGTAGATCGGCTCCTGTTTCGCCGCCACCTTTTGCTCGGCGGGGGGCTGGGGCCGCGGGGTTGTTTCAACTTGTTTCTTGCGGTTGTCCTCGTTGCTGGCGAGCACGCCGACTTCGGGTGTAGTTGCAGGCGGGGCTGGAGGCGGCGAAGCCTTCTCGACTTGCAATTCGCAAGAGCACTGGCCTGACGTTGTGCGAAGCGTATCGAGCTGGCCGTTGGCGATGAGGACATCGCCACTCTGCGGAACGATGGCGCTCTGTCCCGTGAACTGCTGTTCGAGGCGTACAGCGCCGGAGACTGCGCGTACACATAGGGCACCGGCCGCGTCAAAACCCACGAGGAGATCTTCTGGCCCGTCCCCAATGGCCACGGGCATGGCCTGGACTTGTGCCGTGTAAACCGTCAGTGTGGGTTCTCGCTTGATGTAGGCATGAATTGTTCCGGAATCGAGCGCGACCGTAAGCGCGCTAGCGGATTTGAGCACGGAAAAGTGCGCAGGTCCGCAAATGACGATATTGCCGCCTTCCACAAGATCAATGCGCGCCTGTCCCGAATTTACCCGAACGTCGCTGCCGCTGCGAAGAGTCGTACGCGCTTGACCTTTGACGACTTCCACGTTCATGGGACCGGAAACAACGATGGCTTCACCTTCAATAACGCCTACGAGGTCGTAAGGTGGCAGGTCGGGCCGTGGGGCGGCAAGCAGGAGCGAGGTTCCCATGAGCAGCATCCCTCCGGACGCCAGCGCGAAGAGAATCGGCCGTGGTGCAAAGAATTTGTGTGGACGCGTCACGCTGATCTCAGGCGGTAACAAAAGTTACCGCTCGCTTCAAACGCTAAAGCGAAAACGGCGACGGCAAGCCGCCATCCGTAGGGTCACCTCCTCTATACTATATGAAGATGGCGTCACCGAATGCAGCGAACGATTCTCCGCGAGTGGAAGAACTCGAGCCGGGGCAGGAATCGGTCGGCTTGCACTACGACACGAGACTGCCTGAGCTGACGTGGTCACGACGGGTTCAAATTCCGATCATCGCGGCGGCTGTTTACAGCATCATTCGAACGCTTGGGCCTACGCTGCGCTATGAAGTTTTGGGCTGGCAACACGCGGAGCGCGTGTATGCTTCGGGCAAGCAATGCATCTGGGCATTTTGGCATCGCGTGATTATTCCGGTGGTGTGGTGGTATCGGAACCACGGCGTAGTGGTGATGAACACGACTGCATTCGATGGACAGTGGACGCGAAGGGTCATTGAGTGGCTGGGGTACGGCACGGCGCAAGGCAGCTCGTCGCGAGGCGGATTGCGCGGGCTGGCGGTGATGGCGCGGCGGCTGGAAGAGGGTTTGGATTGCGCGTTTACGATTGACGGGCCACGCGGGCCACGCTACGTGGCGAAGCCGGGACCCGTCATGCTGGCGCGCAAGACAGGCTGCCCGGTGATGGTTTTTCACATTGGCGTGGAACGCGGGAAGACTTTCGAAAAGACGTGGGACCATTTTCTCCTTCCGGGACCATTCTCGCGAACGGTGATGCTTTTTGCGCCACCCATTTACGTGCCGCCAGATGCCGACCGCGAAACGCTGGATGCGAAACATGCGGAAATGCAAAGCGAGCTTGAGAGAGTGCGGGATATTGCGGAAGGGTGGTTTTCGCTGACTGAAGCGGAGCGGGAAAAGTATCGAGCAGAATTTCGAGGATAAAAACTCACAGAACGACTCGTCCCGAATCGCAATTCGTGAATCTCAAAGAGGAGAGCCGGGATTACGGGTCCGAGTTAGTTTCCGGTGCGCTCGCCGAGCTTGACAGGTACGTCCATTTTCTTTCCCCCGCGATAAACCGTCACATTCACCGTATCTGCGGGGCGTTTGCGGTTTAAGATCACGTTCAAATCGAATTGATTGCTTACCTTTTGGCCGTCGATCGCGACGATGACGTCGCCACCGATGGCGATGCGGCGCATGCCGGCTTGCGCAACCCGGTCGCCGCCGTGCAGACCTGCGGCAGCAGCGGGCCCGCCACGCGTCACGGATTCGACCAGCAAGCCGTCCTGCACGGGCAAGTCCAGGGCCTCGGCGAGCCAGCCGGCAACGGGAAGCGTCTCAACACCGAGAAGGGCGCGGTGGACTCGTCCATCCGTCATGAGATCGTGTGCGATGGCTTTGGCGGTGTTGATCGGAATGGCGAAACCGATCCCTGCGGTCGTGCCGGTGGGCGTGTAGATCGCCGAATTGATGCCGATAACTTCGCCGTGAGTGTTGATGAGTGGCCCGCCGGAATTGCCGCGATTGATGGCGGCGTCGGTCTGAATGGCTTCATCGATAAAAGTGCTTTGGCTTGTCTGAACGGTGCGGCCGATGGCGCTGACCACGCCCGTCGTGAGCGTGCTCTGGAAGCCAAAGGGATTGCCAATGGCCAGGACTTTTTGTCCGACTTGCAGCACGCTTGAATCGCCTAGTGGGAGAGCGGCAAGCTGCTTACCCTTCGGCTCAACCTTGACGAGAGCAACGTCATTGCGCTGATCGGCGCCGATGAACTTTGCTGGATAGCGGGACTGGTCGCCGAGAACCACCTCGATGGATTGAGCTTCCTGCACAACATGGAAATTCGTGAGGATGTAGCCGCGTGGATCGATGACGAAACCCGAGCCGGCTCCCTCGACCGGAACCGGGTCCATAAAGAAATCGTACTCGGTGGCTTTGGTCAGGATGTTGGCGACGGCCGGCGAAGCTTGCCGGTAGATGCGGACGTTGAGAACTTCATCTTCGGTGAGTGAGGCGTCGCGGGCGGCGATATCTCTTAATGAACCGGAATTTGAACGGGCGAGGGGTAGGGCCTCCACTTTCGCCGGCTGGCGCGGGCCAAAGCGCGCTCCGACCCAATAGGCGCCTAGAATGAGGATGAGCGCGCCGAGAATAAGGCGCGCGGTGTTCGTTGTTCTTGCTGTCATCGTGTCCATCCTTGAGGGGTTATTCAATGACCATAGTATAGGGAAAAATCGCCGGACGTTCATCGCGCTAGGCCGAGATTGGCGCTCCGGGAGAGATTCCTCCGCTGCTTGTCGGCAAGATCCGGCGGGACTTCGGCCGGAATAACATTCACCTAAGTTTGCGCGGAGCTGCGGCGAAGCTTAGCGGCAAGGGCTTCGACCTGATGACGGGTTTGTTCGAGCGATCCGGAACAATCTATTTTCTCGCTGGCGTAACGCAATTTTTCAGCAACGGGAAGTTGCATGGCGATACGCCGGCGTGCTTCCTCCTCACTGAGTCCTCGCGCGCGGAGGCGTTCGAGCTGCTGCGCAGGTTTGCACCACGCGACGACCACGCCGTCGAGCTTCTTGTGGATTCCGGCTTCGACTATCAGCGCCGCTTCGACAAAGGTGGCGTCGCGAATGCCGTTGCGCTCCCACTGCTCGAATTGACGAAGCAGTGCCTCTTCGACGCGGGGGTGGACGATTGAATTGAGGCGATCGAGTTTGCTCCGGTCTGCGAAAACAATTGCGGCCAGCATTGCGCGATCCACGCGGCCATCTGAGCGCGTGATGGAAGGCCCAAATTCGCGGAGGACATCGTCATAAGCGGCTTGGCCGGGCTCGATCAGCTTGTGCGCAAGCGCATCGGCGTCGAGGACGGGGAATCCCATTTCACGCAGCATCGCGGCAACGGCGCTTTTGCCGCTGGCGATTCCGCCGGTGATGCCAAGTCGGAGCATGGTCGTGGATTATCGCGCGATGGCCGTCGTTTGAGCTGCGGAATCTTTAGGTGAGCCGCGGCGCAGCCGGGCTGCCTTCACCGTGTTGCTCATGAGCATGGTGATAGTCATCGGGCCGACGCCGCCCGGGACAGGCGTCAGCGCGCCGGCGATGTTCACAGCGTCGGGATGAACGTCGCCAACAAGGGCTGAGCCCTTGGCGCGGAATTTCTCAAGCCGATCGGGAAAATTGCGGAAGAGACGTGCCGCTTCCGCGGGCTCGGTGACGCGGTTGATGCCGATATCAATGACGGTGGCGCCCGGGCGGATCCATTCAGCTTCCACGTATCCGGCTTTGCCCATAGCGGCGATGAGAATGTCAGCTCGGCGCGCCGTGCCCGGAAGATCGCGCGTCTTCGAATGGCAAATGGTGACCGTCGCATTGGCGTGCATGAGCAGGAGAGCCATGGGCTTACCGACGATGTCGCTGCGGCCAAGGACCACGGCATTGGCGCCTTCGATCCGTATGTTGCTGCGGCGGAGAATTTCCATGCAGCCGGCAGGAGTGCAAGCGACGAGGCCCGGACGCCCGCTCACGAGGTGGCCCAAACTGATGGGATGGAACCCATCGACATCTTTTGCCGGATCGACACCCTCCAGGACGCGCTTTGTATCGACTTGCGAAGGCAAGGGCAGCTGGATGAGGATTCCATCCACGGAGTTGTCGCGATTCAACTCGTCGAGGAGCTTCAGCATTTGAGCGGTTGTGATGGCTGCCGGTGGAGTGTGCAGCCAGCTTGCCAGGCCGAGTTGTTCGCACGCCGCGATTTTTCTCTTGACGTAGACGTGCGATGCAGGATTTTCGCCAACCAGAACTGCGGCGAGGCCGGGACGAATGCCTGCTGAGGAGAGCAACGCAATTTCGTTTTTCAATTCGACGAAGATCTGGTCGCGGATTTTGGTTCCGTCGAGAATGCGCACGGGCATGGCGAAATCATAGCACACGGGAAATGTGCGACTGGTGGCTCCGAGAAACAAGCCACCAGAGCTTTATCGCTAGTGGTTGCGTGAATGTTCTGTTAGCATCCCGCTGATTTGGCCGGGGAGGTTCTTATGGCAACCCTCAAGCGGATCGGTCCTGGATCGGCATTCAAATTAGGTCTCATTACCTACGCCATTCTGGGATTGGTACTCGGAATATTCATGGCAGCCGTCTACGGGATAATGGGCTCGCTTGCAGGAACTTTAAGCCAATCTGCCGTGCCCGGTGCGAGGTTTCTTGGCCTTGGCATGGGTTTAGGAGCCATCGTTTTCTTTCCGGTATGTTATGGCTTGTTCGGCGGCGTTTTCGCGGCGATTGGCGCGCTCATTTACAATTTGGTGGCTGGCTGGGTCGGCGGCTTGGAAGTGGACATCAGTTAGTTCAACAGCACAACCATCGAAATAGACCCGGCCGGGCCAAAGCGCACCGGCAACTTGCTCTTGCTGGCGGGTAGCTTTCTAATCCAACGCAAGCCTCTAGTAGATGTCGTACTGCTCCCAGTGAAGCGTGGCGTCGGACTGAATGATCACATGCTTGTGCGTGGTCTGTTCGAGCTCATCAATAAGCATGGACTCGCGGGTCTTGAGCGCCTTGGCAATTTCCGGATGCACGCGGAGCGTAAGATTCGGGCCTTCGTGGTCTGCAGTAGCCATCTTCCGCGCTTCGGCCTGGATCTCGTAGCAGAGCGTCGGGATGGACTTGACCATGCCCGAGCCGGTGCAATACGGGCACGGCTGGCAGAGAACACGCTCAAGCGCCTGCTTGGTGCGCTTGCGGGTGATGCAGACCAGGCCGAACTCGTTGAAGGAGAGCGCCTTTGAAGGAGCCTTGTCCTGTTCGAGGGCCTGTTGCAGCGCGAACAAAACCTTCTCGCGGTTGCGGCGCTCCTCCATGTCGATGAAGTCCACGACGATGATGCCGCCGAGGTCACGCAGGCGGATTTGCCGGACAATCTCCTTCACCGCTTCGAGGTTGGTCTTGACGATGGTGTCTTCGAGCCGCGTCGAACCTTTGCCGACGAATTTTCCCGTGTTGACGTCAATGGCCACCAGCGCTTCCGTATGGTTGATGACGATATAGCCGCCGGATTTTAGCCAGACCTTGGCGCGCAGCGCTTTGTCCAGTTCGTGCTGGATGCCGAACTCTTCGAAGATGGGCGCTTCCTTGGTGTACAGCTTGACCTTGCTGACCAGCTTTGGCTGAAAACGGCTGACGAATTCGACGACCTTACCGTACTCTTCTTCGCTGTCTATCCAGATAGCAGTGAAATCGTCGCTGACGTAATCGCGGAGCATACGTTCGACCAGATCGAGGTCGCGATGCAGGAGAGCGGGCGCTTTGCGCTCCTCGCTCTTTTGTTTGATTTCGTTCCAGGTTTTGCCGAGGAATTCGATATCAGTGCGGATTTCATCATCGGTGGCGCCGCCCGCGGCGGTGCGCACGATGAAGCCGCCGGGATAAGCGCCGCCGGCCTCGCTCACGAGGCGGCGAAGGCGCGAGCGGTTGTCCGCGGAGACAATTTTTCGCGAAACGCCGGTGTGATGGACCGTCGGCATATAGACCAGAAAGCGGCCCGGCAAAGCGACGTGGCTCGTGATGCGCGCGCCTTTCTTGCCGAGAGGTTCCTTGGCGATTTGAATCACGATGTCCTGGCCGGCCTTGAGCATTTCGGAAATCAACTGAGGCCGCCGCGACGGGCCAGAATGGCCGCCTTGATAGCCGCGATCCTGTCTCGGGCCGCTGGGGCGACCCCGTTCGAAACGCGGGCGTCCGCCGCCACGGCTGTCGGGGCGTCCGCTGCGTCCCCCACGGCCGCGATCGCGGCCACCCCGGAACGGCCGCTGGAAGCGGGAGCGCGGATTGCCGCCGATGCGCGCGGAATCTCGCGGGAATTCTTCACGCGGTTCGGAGGGGCCGCCGATATGGGGTGCGCGCGTTTCTCCGGGAAGCAAGATGGCGTCCTCCCCGGCGGCAACCGATTGCGCGGTTGATTCACTGGCCGCAGCTTCGATTGCTTCCTCATGCTCCTTCTCAGCGCCAGAAGCTTCCGTTTCTTCGTGAGAGGATTTTGTGTGTTCACCGAGGGCCGCATCATGCTCGGCGCTTTCGTGTGCGGCGTCGGCTTCAGCCTCGGCGCGCTCGGCTTCGTGCTGCTCTTCGACCTCCTCTGTTTCCTCGTCGGAGAGCTCCGAAGGATCCGCAGGAGGAATTTCCTCCGTTTCTTCGGTCTCTTCTTCGGATTCTTCCTCGAATTCGGCACCACCGACGACGGTATCGGCTTCCGCCTGTTCCTGCGTTTCTTCGTGTTTGGCTTCGGCAAGATCAGCGGCCAGTGCGGCGACCTGGTCTTCGCTCAGTTCCGCCTCGGTGCGGACCGCACCTGCTGGTTCGTGAATTTCTTCTTGCGGCGTTGAGTGAGCCTCCTCCACAGGCACTGCCGCGGATGCCCCTTCGGAGCCGGCATCTGCAAGTACCCAGCGAGGGAGACCTCCAGACGACCGGCGCGGAAGATTCGGGCTGCCGGGCAAACCGGTGGGGATTAGGGTAGCTGCGCGTGGCATGGACTCTTCCGGTCCGGTCTGCGCCTCCCGAGAATCGTGTTCGGCGACGGGCGTGACGGCTGCCGCGGGGGGCTTGCCGCGATATTTTGCCAGCGACTCGCCCGGGAGCATGATGGGTTCTTCGGTGCTTTCGAATGGCGTCGAAGGCCCGCCTTGGCGGGGACCTTCGGAACGCCGGTTATCGAAGCCGCGGGACTGCTGGCCGCGATTGTCGTAACCGCGGTTTTCACCACCGCGAGGCTCCCCACCCTGAGGCGAGGCATACTTCGAGGGCGGCAGGTTGCGTCCTCCGGGTCCCGGTCGGCGCCCAGTACTGCGGCGTCCGCCCCGACGGCCCCAGCGTCCGCCCCGGCCCCGGCCGGATTCTCCGCCACGATCGCCGCCACGGTCACTGCTGCGGCCGAAATCCTGGCCACTACGCTCGCCGCGTGGCGTGTACTTCTGAGTCGGGTTGTAATGGGGCGCGAAATTTTGCGGCGCGGAGGCATTCGAGTCTGGTTGGCGCTCTTCTCCACCTTCCACATGAGCTTCTTCGCGCGAGCCTTCTGCTGCCGCGTTGGGCTGTTCCGGTCCGGCGGCGTGAGGCTCCTCAAGCGGCCCGCCACGTTCCGCAATGGCCTCCTCGGGATGTATTTCTTCGCGCGGAATTTCGCTGCGGTGTTCGCTCGAACGCGCGAGCGATTCTCCCGGCAAAACTTCCACGTCGGACACCGCCTCGGGGTGCGCTAGGAGAGGCGCGCCTTGCGTTTGCTCAATCGAGTGGCCGGGATCGTAGTCTTCGAGGTTTTCGAAAACGTCGCTGACATATAGAAACGCATCGCCATCCAGGCCGATATCAACAAAGGCAGACTGCATGCCGGGCAGGACGCGCGTGACTTTGCCTTTGTAAATGCTGCCGACGAGGGCGAATTCTTTTTCGCGCTCGATGTAGATTTCGACTAACTGACCTTCTTCAAGAATCGCGACCCGTCGTTCATGGGAGGCCGCGGAAATAACCAGTTCTTTCGACATGAAAACTCCTTGTCACCTGTGACCCCGACTCGGTCGGGGTCGACGGGACGCATCGCCGCGAGCTTCTGCCCGTCGGTCGTCCGGTAGATACGCGCCGTTCCGGTTTGCGCCGGAACACACGTGGGCCACAATTCAATTGAAGTGGCTTTACGTTCGAAGCCAGAGGGAAAAGACTTCCTCGGTCTATCGAGGCTGGCCCGTTGCCGGAAGCTTCCCGGGCAAGCGGCGGACGATGCTGTCCTCACTCTAGAAATCCTAAATTTCCTGACCGGCGAGACCTGGCAATTTTCAGGTACATCGCTCGGGCTTGGCGGCTGGTTTAGTTCACGAAGCGGCGAAGCCGGACATTCATTACCAAACCAATCGCCAGGAATACAAACAAAGTGGCCGAACCCCCGTAGCTCATTAGCGGCAACGGGATGCCGGTGACCGGCATAGCGCCGATGACCATAGCCACGTTTACCAAAACATGGAAACCCAGCGCTGCGGCCACGCCCATGACCAGAAACATTCCAGCGCGATCTTTCGCGCGCTGTGCATTCTGCACCAGGCGCAGCAGCAGAGCCATATACAGTCCTAAGGCGAGCAGCACTCCTTTGAATCCCTGTTCTTCCGCCCACGCCGACATGATGAAGTCGGAATAGCGGACAGGAATGTAGCCCAATTGATTCTGGGTGCCGTTGTCAAACCCCTTGCCCCAAAACCCGCCGGAACCCACCGCAATCTTCGATTGCAGTAGTTGGTAACCGGACCCCTTGGCGTCATCTTCAGGGTGCAGGAAGGAGGTGATTCTATCCCTCTGGTACGGCTTCAGAAAATGCCGGCTCACGGGTGGGTAGAAGACGCTCCCAACCAACAGGATTCCAGCCAGCGAAAATATCGCTGCATGCTGCCACTGCAGGCCTGCCAGAAATGCTCCAACCACAAGCATGGGGACTAGCACCAGCGCCGTTCCCAAATCGGGCTGCTTCAAAATCAGTCCCAACGGCAAGCCTACGATGAGCCCCGCCTTGATCAAATCCTGCAGCGAAAGCTCATCCGTGCGCACCTCCGCAAAGAAGCGCGCCAGCACAATGATTATAATCAATTTTACCAATTCCGACACCTGAAGAAATTCCCCCAGGACGGGGACGGGTATCCAGCGTTTGGCCCCAAACCGCGTGTGCCCCACCAGCAGGACGGCAACCAGCGCCACCAAGCCGATGAGATACAGGATCGGCGCTTGATCCAGGATGATATGGTAGTCCACCCGCGAGAGCGCGAACATCAGGATCGCACCAACCACGATCCAGCGAACTTGCTTCATGTGCATTCCCGCCAGCGCGCTGCCGTGCGTGGCGGAATAGATTTCGATCACCCCTAGGGTGCAAATAGCCGCGAGGATGGCGAGCAGCCACCAGTCGTAGTCGCGCGTTCCGGGTGCGTCTTTCATTGCTCGTTCCGATTTTCCGCCGGCGCGCGCACTGCCGTCTCGTCTTCCTTGATCGCGGGGGCACGGGGCGTGATCAGCGCTGCCGCTCTTGCGTTGCCCGAACTCGGTTTCGCGCTTTCGGCCGTGAATTGACCTTCAGTCTTCTTCACCTTCTTGTCGTAGTAGGCCTTGATCACGTCGCGCACCACCGGCCCGGCCGCTTCGCCGCCATGCTTTCCGCTTTCCTGAACTAGCACGGCAACAACGATCTCAGGGTTGCGCCGCGGCGCGTAGCCCACGAACCAGGCATTGTCTTCAAATCTTTTTTGTTTCCCTACCCTCGCGCGCTCAGCGTAACCAATCACCTGGGCAGTTCCCGATTTCCCGCTAAGCTCTATCCCGGCCAGTTTGAGAGACGCTCCAGTACCGCCCTGGTTCACGACGCCGTACATTGCATCGGTTATTTTTTCCACGGTCGGCTCGGAAAGCTCGAAGCGCTCTTCACCCACGTTTGGCGCGTCCTTCAAAAGGTGCGGCTGCTTGAAAACGCCGCCCATGGCGATTCCGCCAATCAAACGGGCGAGCTGCAGCGGCGTGGTGGTTACTGCGCCTTGTCCCGTGGATACGGAGATGGTTTCGCCGGCATACCACTTTCGATGTTGAACCCTCTCGACCCACTCCGCCGAAGGCATCAGCCCGGCCTCCTCTGAGGGGAGATCGATCCCGGTCTTATGCCCGATGCCCAGCTTGCTGCCGTAGTAAGAGAGCCGGTCGATGCCCAGCCGCATTCCCACGTTGTAGAAAAAAACATCACACGATTCGAGGATGGCCTTGTGCAGATCCACCACTCCGTGGGAACTCTTACCGTACACCCAGCATTTGAATTGCCGGCCGTAAAAAGTGGCGTAGCCCGGGCAAAACGCGGTGAAGTTCTCCGGCGGGACTTTATCCTCCAGCATCGCGGTGGCTGTCACGATCTTGAAAACAGAGCCGGGCGCAAGTTGCGCCTGAATCGCGCGATTAAACAACGGGCGCAGCGGGTCGTCGTTGAGCTGGGCCCACTCCTCTTTCGAAATGCGCACCGCAAAGTCGTTGGGGTCCGGCGCGGGATGACTCGACATGGCGAGGACTTCCCCGGTACGAGGGTCCAGAACAACTACCGCACCCGGGCGCGGCCCCAAGGACTGCTCCGCCACCTGCTGAATTTCAAAGTCAATCGACAACTGAATCTGCTTGCCCGGAATGGCTTCCTGAGTCGGCAGAGGTCCGACTTCCTTGCCGACGCTATTCACGATAACGCGGCGCAGACCGTCGGTGCCCATCAGCAGCTCATTGTATTGGCGCTCCAGGCCGCTTTTGCCGGCGAAGTCGCCGGGGCGCAACTTGCCGTTGCTGGCTTCGATCTGCTGTTCACTCACTTCCCCCACGTAGCCGACGGCGTGGGACATGAATCCGCCGGGAAGATAGCGCCGCCGGGAAACATTGATCATTTCTAGGACCGGAACATCCGAACGATGCGATTCGATAAAGGCAATATCGGCTTCCGATGCTTCGGGTTTAATGATGATGGGTTGAAATTTCGCGAGATTTTTCGTGCTGGTGAGCTGCTCTTTCAAATCGTCAAGCGAGATGCCCAGTCCCTCGGCGACCGCCGGAAGATTTTTGTCCACGAGGGTGGGGTCGTCGCGCACGAGCAGGACGCTGAACGATGGCCGGTTATCTACAAGCACGCGGCCATCGCGATCGAGCATTCGCCCGCGCGGCGCGATTATCGGAATCGAGCGCACACGATTGCGCTCCGCCATGGAACTGTATCTGTCGGAATCAATGACCTGGAGTTTCCAGAAACCCAGAATGAGCAGACCGATCATTCCCACGATGATGTAGGAAGCGATGGCCAGCCGGCCTTGCGGCAACCGATTGTCGTTACGAAACCAGTACGACACGAAAGACCCCGCGCGCGAGTGCCTATCTGGGCGACCGCGAAGCGATCGACGTTTTCCTCAGGGCTGATGGCAAGCCCTGCCCCAATCCTTTCGGGGCCGGTCCGGCTTCACCGGAAAATGCTCGCGTCACGAAAATTGCACAGGGCGGTCTCGAAATGTCCGTCGAAAATTTCGCCAAATGGCTGCAAAAAAATCCCTCGGGCTCCCGAATTACCGCTCGACCTTTGGACCGCGTACGCCGCAGAAGGTCAAGCAAAAGTAGCACTTGGAGATGGTGCACGCAAGCCGTCCTGGAGTACAGGTTCTTGGAATACACTGGGTTTCTCTGGGGCAAGGGCTTTCCCACTTCTTGCTCGTTTTGGGATGCCAAGCTATCGTAGCTAATTCGCCCATGACGCTGGAAACTCACAGAGAAAAGCCGCTTCGGTTGGCGCTGATCGGGATGTCGGGCTCCGGCAAGACCTTCTGGACCAAGCGGTTAGCAAAGGCTGGCCGCCCTGGCATCTCCTGCGATGACCGCATCGAGCAGCGGCTGGCGTCCCCGCTCGCCGCTGGCGGATATGCCGGAATCAATGGCGTTGCTGCCTGGATGGGTTGGCCGGACAGTCCCGCGTACGCCGGACGCGAAGCCGATTATCTCGCCGAAGAGATTCACACTCTCGACGAGGTCTTGACCATACTGGAAAAGAATCGGGAGCAGGAGCTGATTCTCGATACCACGGGAAGTGTCATCTACACTGGAAACAATTTGCTGATGCGGCTGCGTCGGCAAATGACAGTGGTCTATCTTGCGGCGTCGGCGGCTGAACAGCAGCTTCTGATTGAGCGCTACCTGACGGATCCTAAGCCGGTCCTGTGGCGCGGTGCGTTTCAGCCGCGAGCGGGCGAATCCCCGCGTGAAACCGTGGCGCGATGCTATCCGGCGCTGATTGCGGCCCGGCGTCAAAGTTACGAAGCGCTTGCCCACTGCAGCTTGCCGGTCGCGGAGTTGCGTGATATCTCAAGCGATCCTTTGGCAGGTGCTGAAGCATTCCTCAAGATGATCCAAAGCCGGCCCGGAGGCGCGCGGTGAAAATTTTCGAATGAGATACCGGAGCACATCGCGGCAGGCGCCGCTCACCTCCCTGCGGGGCGCGGTACTACGCGGGCTGGCGCCTGACGGTGGACTGTACATGCCCGTTGAAATTGCGCGGCGTTCGCCGGAAGAGCTCGAGGAGTTTCGACGCTTGCCATTTACGGAAGTCTGCTTTCGCGTGGTGCGGCCATTTGCGGGCGCGGAAGTTCCGGAAGAAATTTTGTGGCAAGTGGTAAGCGAGGCGATCAACTTTCCGGTAAAGCTCGTCTCCCTCTCGCCAGGCTTGCATATTCTCGAGTTGTTCCACGGGCCCACGCTGGCTTTCAAGGATTTCGGCGCGCGTTTCATGGCGCGGCTGATGGGCTACTTTGTGCGCGGTGAAACGCGCCCGCTCACTGTGCTGGTTGCAACCTCAGGTGATACGGGCAGCGCGGTGGCACACGGCTTCCTGGGCGTGCCGGGGATTCGCGTGGTCATACTTTATCCTTCGAAACGCATCAGCGAGGCGCAGGAGAAACAGTTCACCACGCTGGGCGAAAATATTACGGCGCTGGAAGTGGCTGGGACGTTTGACGATTGCCAGCGATTGGTGAAGCAGGCGTTTGCCGATGAAGCGCTCAACAAAAAAGCGTTTCTCACTTCGGCTAATTCCATCAATATCGGGCGCCTGCTGCCGCAGATGTTCTACCACTTGGCTGCCTACCGGCAGTTGCCCGTGGCGTCGGTTCCGTTGATCGTTTCCGTTCCCAGTGGAAACTTCGGAAATCTTACCGCGGGAATCTTTGCCAAGCGCATCGGGTTGCCAGTGGCTATGTTTGTGGCCGCGACCAACGTGAATGATGTCGTGCCCGAATATTTGCGGACCGGCCAGTTTCATCCGCGGCCGGCCAAACCGACCTTTTCGAACGCCATGGACGTCGGCAATCCGAACAATTTTCCGCGGCTTCTCGATCTCTGCCGCAACCGGCTGGAATATGTCCAGCGCGAAATCTGGGGTCATGGCGCCACGGATGAAGAAACGCTTGGCGAAATGAAGACCCTGCATCAGCGCTATGGCTACATTGCGGACCCGCACACCGCGGTTGGCCTGTTGGGTTGGGAGGCCTACAGGCATGCACATCCCGAGCCGGCGCAAGGGCTGGTGCTGGCGACCGCGCATCCCGCGAAATTCGCAGAGGTCGTGAACCAGGCGATTGGTGCCGCGCCACTGCTCCCCGATCGTCTCGCGGCATACTTGAAACGCGAGAAGCTTTCCCTCCCGATGTCCAGCTCCTACGATGACTTCAAACAATTTCTGCTGAACTGTTAGTTTCCTCTGCCCTACGCTGAAGCGCGACGCCAGCGTCTGCTCTCCACTCACTGAATGCGGGAATCGTTCAGGAACGTTTGCGCAGGCGGTCGAGGAGGAGAAAAAGAAACACAGCCACGATGGCGTTGACGCCCGCTGCGATGCCGAGGCGCGCCGTGAACCAGGCTTCGGGTTGTACGAGTAGAACGCGTTTGATGAGAACGATAACGCCCTGGTGCAGACCAAAAAACACGGCCGTGAGCGCGAAACGCGCGGCCGGATGCTCCGTGTCGAGGCGCGCACCGATGGAGGAAGCAGTGTACCCGATGATGGTTTTGGCGATGCCATAGAGTCCTAGCGGCGACTTGCTCAGACTGTCCTGCAAGAGGCCAATGATCATCCCGAGTAACAAGCCAGTCGAGGGATTGCGCCGGCTCAAGCCAAAATAGATGGTGATAAGCAAGGGCAAATCGAGAATATCCGCCTTGGGGAAATAAACCGGAAGAATCGCCTGAACGACAAGCGCGGCAATCGTCGCCCCGGCCACAGCGCCGGTTCGGAATTTATGTACTTCAATGTGCGTATCGGCGCTGCGAAGGTCAAAGGCGTCGTTGATCATGGCTTCGCCGTCGTTGGCTGCTCGGACGCAGTCTTTTCCGCGGCAGCGGAAGCGGCAGGTTCAGCTTCCTTATGCACTTCGAGCGGGCGCAGCGTAAGCAGGACGATAACTTCTTCGAGGCGCTCGAGATTTGCCGCGGGCCGCACACGAATGAGTTTGAAGGGATTGCCGGGCTTAATTTCCGCGACACTGCCGACGGGGAGGTCCTTCGGGAAAATGCGGTCCATGCCGCTGGTGACCACTCGCTCGCCAAGATTCACAGTGTCGTCGTTGGCCACATATTTCATGACCAGGAGCGGTTCACCGGTGCCGCCCACGGGACTCTGGATGCGGGAATCGGCGAGCATCGCACCCACACCGCTGTCCTTGTCGGTAAGCAGCAACACCTGAGCAGAATTCGGAAATGCTTCTATGACTTTGCCAACCACACCGTCCGGCGTGATGACCGCCATGTTGCGGCGAATACCGTCACGCTCGCCGCGGTCCAGAAATATGGTTTCGCTCGCGGTACCTGCGCTTGCACCAATCACCCGCGCGCCCAGCATCGGCACGTTGTGATTGAGCTGCCGGAAATTGATGAGCATTGCGAGCCGGTCGGCTTCCGCGGCTTTGCTTCTGAGTTCTTCGACCTGCAGCTTCAACGCGCTGTTTTCCCTCTGCAAGCTTTCATTTTCGAGGGAGGTGTTTTGCAGCGCGAAATAGTGGCTCCAGATGCTGCGAACTCTCCCGAAGCCCCATGCTCCTGTGCGTTCAAAGGGCGAAATGGCCCCCACGGTCCAGGAGCGGATCAGACGTCCCTGCGACTCGCGCTTGATTTGCACCGCCAGAAACAGCACCTGCACGATCACGACGCCGGTGAGCAGAACAAGTGATTTATGGCGAGAAGGGATGGCGACCATTTGCGTTCGGCGGTACTGGCTCTAGCCTCTGCCGTTCACCTTTGCAATCGCTGCGCTTAGTCGATGCAAACCTGCCGCAGCAGCTTAAAGTCGCTCAGCATCTTGCCCGTGCCGAGCACGACCGAGGCCAGCGGATCATCGGCGATGGAAACCGGGAGGCCCGTTTCTTCGCGAATGCGCTTGTCGAGATTTTTCAATAGCGCCCCGCCTCCGGTCAGTACAATTCCGCGGTCGCTGATGTCGGCGGACAGCTCGGGCGGTGTGCGCTCCAGTGCCACGCGCACGGCATTCAATATCGTCGCGACACATTCGCTCAAGGCCTCGCGGATTTCGCTGTCATCAATGGTGACGGTCCGCGGCACGCCTTCGATCAGGTTGCGCCCCTTCACTTCCATCGTCAGGGGTTTTTCGAGCGGATAAGCCGACCCGATCTCCATCTTAATCTGTTCGGCGGTGCGTTCCCCGACAAGCAAATTGTACTTGCGCTTGAGATACTGCATCACCGCTTCGTCCATTTCGTTGCCCGCGACGCGGACGGAGCGCGAGTAAACGATGCCGCTCATGGAGATCACCGCGATATCCGTTGTGCCTCCGCCGATATCCACGACCATGTTGCCGGACGGCTCTTCAATCGGCAGTCCCGCCCCGATGGCTGCGGCCATGGCTTGCTCCACAAGGAAAACTTCGCTGGCGCGTGCGCGATAGGCAGAGTCCTGCACGGCGCGTTTTTCCACCGGCGTAATTTCGCTCGGTACGCCGATGACGATGCGTGGGTGCACCAGCACGCGCCGGTTGTGAGCTTTTTGGATAAAGTACGTCAGCATTTTTTCAGTGACTTTGAAGTCCGCGATCACCCCGTCCTTCATCGGTTTGATAGCTACAACGTTGCCCGGCGTGCGCCCGAGCATATCTTTGGCTTCGCGTCCCACTGCCACGACTTCACCGCTCGATTTGTTGATGGCCACGATGGAGGGTTCATTCACCACGATCCCTTTGCCGGCGGAAAACACCAGCGTGTTTGCCGTGCCCAGATCAATTGCCAGGTCGGAGGAAAACAAACTGAACACCGACCTCAGGTTGTAACCGTTCTTATTCATTCCTACTTCCCTTCGCGGAGGAATCTCCTCCGCCGTCCGCCGGGCA
>Ga0307479_10000131_pt1 | contig 71961 bp, 61 predicted proteins | sample atmos_gasesECM4C_FD_203743 | JGI IMG/M metagenome (GOLD analysis project Ga0307479, IMG submission 203743) | Hardwood forest soil microbial communities from Morgan-Monroe State Forest, Indiana, United States - atmos_gasesECM4C_515 | ecosystem: Environmental > Terrestrial > Soil > Temperate... | reverse complement strand
GCATTCCTAGCCCTGATTCTCGTTTCGATGCCCATCCTGCTGGTGCAAAACTTTCGTCTGGAAGTCGGCAACGCGCTGATCCGCATGGGAGAGAAACTCAAAAGCGCGGGCGACACCCAACCGGAGCCATCATTTCCTTCAACTCCTTCAACGCCCCCCAAAAGCGAGATCCCGAGTTCGGGGGAAGAATCAAGTTCTCCCGCGGCCGATATAAAGGATTCTGCCACGCAGGTCCCCGCTCCGGCCGAGGCGGCAGCAGCCGCTCCAACGGAACCTGAAAAAGTGATTCGAGAGAAAGCCAGCCCAAAAGGGCGGCTGGCTTCCGCACTACCTAGCCAGAAGGTACATCCCAAGCCACCTCGCGGCGCATCCGCAAGCCAACTCTGGTCCGCAGTCGAGGCGGGCGACACCCAGGCAGAAGTCGCGCTTGCGGGGCTCTACTTGAAGGGTGAAGGCGTGCCGAGAAACTGTGAGCAGGCTCGAGTGCTCTTGGAAGCGGCATCGAAAAAGGGCGACGCGGAAGCGCTGCGGCAATACCGGGAACTCAGCTCTAGCGGCTGCAGCTCACGGTAAATACCCAGAAACTGGCGGCGTGCCGGGCATCCGAAGACCAGCCAGCGAACTTTGCTCAGGGCTGAATCAATCCGCGGCGCACGGCGTAGCGCACCAGACTCGCTGTCTCATGGATATCCAACTTCTGCATGAGGCGCATGCGATGTGATTCCGCGGTCTTCACGCTGATGCCTAGGACGGAAGCCGTGTCTTTTGTGGATTTCCCTTCGGCAATCAACTGCAGCACTTGGCGCTCGCGAATCGTCAAGGGGTCCGAGGGCTTATCGGATTTAGTCCGGTAAGCCTCCATCACCGCGCGTGAAATCCCCGGGCTAAGATAGAACGCTCCCCGGGAGACTTGCTGAATCGCATTAATCAGGTCGCTGGCGACCTGATTCTTTAAGACGTAGCCTTTCACGCCTGCTTCCAGCGCTTCGTGGATGTATTGTTCTTCTTCATGCTGGGTGAGAAGAATGACTTTGGTCTTAGGGCAGGAGCGGCCTAGTTCGCGAGCAGCATCAATGCCATTGAGCGTCGGCATACTTATATCCAGCACGGCGATATCCGGATGATGCGCTTCCGCCAAGCGGACGGCGTCCTGCCCGTCGGATGCTTCCGCTAGAACGGAAAATTTTTCGCGCTCCAGCAAGGACCTTAGTCCTTGCCGAACCAGCACGTGGTCATCTGCGAGTACGATTCGAATTGGCATGATTAACCTCCAAAGGAAGACGAAGAGAAAGCTCTGTTCCGTGGCCCGGGCGCGATTCCATTTGCAGCGTTCCACCGATGGCACTGACACGCTCGCGCATGGCGATAAGGCCCAACCCTTTCCGCAGGGACGCTCTTTGGCACAGAGCGATATCGAATCCCACGCCGTCGTCCCGAATCGAGCAGCACAGCACAAGATTTTCTTTCCAGGCGCGAATCCAGAGATTGCTGGCCTGGGAATGTTTGACGGCATTTGTCAACGCTTCTTGAACGATGCGATAGAGGGTGGTTTCAATGGCGGTGGGCAGGCGTTCTGAAAATGTCGCATCAATGTGTATGGGGATGTTGGAGCGCTTGGAAACACCGTCGGCGAGGAAACGGATCGCCGGAACCCAGCCAAGATCATCCAGAATCGTTGGCCGAAGTTCATGAGAATACCTTCTCAGATGTTTTTCAACTTCCGTCAGCATTTCCTTAATGCGCGTGAACTGGGCTTGTTGCGGCTCGGGCAATTCCGTAGCGACTTCCGCAAGCGCGAGATGCACGGCGACGAGGAGTTGCCCGGCCTCGTCATGCACCGCATACGCGATGCGCTTGATTTCTTCCTCGAGCGTCTCGTTCAGGTGCCGCAAGGCGTTCACGGCATCTTGAAAGCCGCGGTGGGCCATTTCATAGGGCGAGAGGCACTCCCCGAGAAATTGCGAGCTGGCGCGGAGCAGTTCTTCCCGCTGTTTTTCATTTTCCGATGAGCGCGCTAAATCAATTACGGCCTGGTGGTGCAGCGCGGCCATCTCCACCAGACTCTTTTTCTCTGTCAGCGCCCGGCGGCCCAGTTCATAGGCTTGGCCCAAGGCCTGTTCGCCTCCCCCGGCGGCATACTCAAGCAAGCGAGAGCGGTACTGTTCTTCAAAGGTTTCCAGCGGTTTCCCCTTTCGCCGAGTCGCGGATTTCACAGTTCTACTCCCGTCAGCCGAGCGACCAAAACGAGCGCGTCGTCATTCCCACGTTGGTACTGATTGAGAATTCTGTCCGCGGCCCTTTGGGGGTTTTCGCGAACGGAGAGGTCGGCGGAAAAATCACTTCGAATTCCATCGGTGGCAAAAATAAGGGTGTCTCCCCGCGAGATGGGAAGCACGGTGGCCTGCAACGAGGGCAACTGCGCACCGACTACTCCGCCCCGGAGCAGAAGGGATTCCTGCCCATTTCCTCTCTTGGTATTCGCGCGCATCAATACACCTTGGACATTGCCGATGCCGATCCAGGTCATCATCTGTTTATCGGTGGCAATGAAAGCGAGGCTCAGGACGGCCCCGCGGGTTCCCTTGAGTTCCTGGTGGCACCGTTCCACCAATGAAATAACCGGTTCGTCGAGCGAGTTTTTGAGCAGTGCGGCCGCAGTTCGAGCGGCGTCGGCGGCTTCTTCACCGTGGCCGAGGCCATCAATCGCCGCGACCAAGACTCCGTTTTGGCTGCAACAAACCAGATGAAGATCGCCTGACTCGCCCTGTCCTCGTAGGACGTGCTTGGCTACGCCGTACTCCACCATCGGCTCTTTTATTGTCTCCACTTCTTCACCGCCACAACTGTTCCCTGACCGGGCTGGGAAGCGATTTCAAATTCGTCCATCAAGCGACGCACTCCGGGCAGGCCAAGTCCCAAGCTGCCCGACGTGGAAAAACCGTCGCGCAGGGCTTGGCGAACATCGGCGATTCCCGGGCCGCGATCGGTTGCCACAACCAGAATCCCGGCTCGGCTGGAAGAATTTATACCTTTGAGCTTGATTTCGCCCTTGCTGGCGTAAGACACGATGTTGCGCGCCAGCTCGGAGATGGCGGTGGCAATGAGTGTGGCGTCGCCGGAGGAAAAACCTAGCTCACTGGCCATCACGCGGCCCCTCTGACGAGCCACGACGATATCCTGGTCGGAGTTGATTTCCACCCGAATTTCCCCAACCGTCACTATGGCTCACTCTCAGTTCGTGACTTTGAACTTTTCGTTCAAGTAGGCCAAACCTTCTTCCAGGTCCAGCGCGGTTGCGACGCCTTCCAGGGTCAAGCCCAGCTGTACCATTGCAAAAGCCACTTCGGGTTGAATCCCTACGATTACCGTTTCCGCGCCGCGCAGCCGAATCATGTGCGCAATCTCACGCAACGTGCGAGACGCAAAGGAGTCCATTACGTCCATGGCGGTAACGTCGACGATCACCGCCCGCGAGCGGAACCGCACCACCTGCTGTACCAAGCCCATCCGCAGTTGATTGAGATCCGCGTCGGAAAGAGCGGCTTGAAAAGTTGCAATCAGGAACGCTCCCTGTTTGAGGATGGGGACTTCCACTGGGTTTCCTCCTCTGGCTTAACGAGGCTCCGCGAGTGACGCAACCTTGTAACCCAAGAGTCTTTCGGCTTGTTCAATTCCGCCTTGCAAGTCGCCGACGGTATTCATCTTTCCCAGGTCGACGCCGATGGTGACCAGCGTTTGCGCGATCTCTGGGGAAAGGCCGGTGACGATGACCGTCGCGCCCAGCAGCCGCGAAGCTTCAACCGTTTGCACCAAGTGGTTTGCCACCGTGACGTCCATGGCGGCCACGCCAGTGATATCGATGACCACGACCTTCGCGCGGTTGGTGCGAATCCCGCGAAGAAGCTGCTCCGTCAATTGCCGGGCGCGTTGCGGGTCAATCACGCCGATGATCGGCAGAATCAGCAGCCGCTCGCGAACCTGCAATACCGGAGTGGAAAGTTCGCGGATAGCTTCTTGCTGCTGGCGGATGACGCGCTCGCGCTCTTGCACGAAGCCAACCGCCACGGTGTTGGCGATGCGGTTTGCCGCTGGCTCGTAGGCGTCTAAAATACGATTCAACTTCTTGAAATCAGTCTGATATTTCGCGAAAAGAGAGCGCGCCAGCACGTCGCGCAGCAGCAACACGATCCCGACGACTTCGTGCGTTTCAACGCCGCGCGGGATGATGCGTTCGGAAAGGTTTCGCGCATAAGCTTGCAGCGCTTCAAAGGCCTCGGTCTCCAGGGCTTCCACGTAGCTGTCGTATACCGACGTCGCTTCCGCGAAGATCTCTTCTTTGGTCATCGCGGTGAGCAGGCGCGTCTCCGAAATGCGCACGACCCATTCTTCGCGCAGCTGCGTTCGATTCTGACGCAAGTGCGCCACCAATTCTCGTAGAAGTTCCGAGGGTTCTTCAGCACGCTTCTGGTCTGGGGCCGTGATTGTGGCATCTCGCTTCGACATTAAGATTATCTCCTGGGCGCGCACAGCCCGGCTGGGGACCAAGCTGCCGCGGAGAGTGCGTAAAGAGCTTGATATTCAATACCATCCGAGACCCACTTCCTCAATCAAGTAAACCCCTGAACGGGCCTCAGGTAAACACCTTAGTTGGGTGGGCTCGCAACCTGGCTCGGAGGGTGCCTGGAGTAAGCTTTTCCCATTCTGGGACGCTCATTCTACCCTTTGGGCCTGGGGCTAGGCCAATAGCTTTCAATAGGGTCCTTACCCGGTCCAAATTTCCATGGTTTGCCTACTTTTTTCCTCATCACTTTCCCATCTTAATGATGCGCCAGTAGGAATGGTATACCCGCCGCGCTTCCCTCCGCTGGGGGCGCGCACCGGGTGTCCCCCTTGAAGTTGTTGACGGCAAGCGACTAGCTGCCACCAAAGGAAAGGGAAGGCCCCGGTTGATGTTCATTCGCAAGGATGATTCCCGGAAGAAAACCAAGAAATAAGGACTGAATTTCGAGGTTTGAACCCGTCGGAACCATAACGCTAGAGACAGAACTGCCAAGAGGGAATAGAAAGGAGTAGTGAGTAATGAAGCGCCGAATGCGGTTTGCAGCTATGTTGCTGGCCTTGCTCTGGTCAACGCCTGCAATGGCGAACAATCGGTTTATCGTCCGGACCACGCTAGCCTCTAGTACGCTCGAACTGTTTTGCGATCTCCTTGACTGCAACGTGGTGGGCGCCATTGATGGAACGCTGAACCACACCTTCCTGCTAACGACTCCGAGCACCATCAACCCAACCACCTTCCTGAATCTCCTCAACGAACTCCCAGGAACCTTGAGTGCTGAGGTCGATCAGCTGATAAACCTAGTCAACGGTGGGCTGAACGTGGTGACGACTCCGCCTCCCAGTCTAACCAACCATGCTCCAGTAAAATACTTCGGGACGACAGTGTGGAACGGTTATGTCAACCAGCCGGCTTCGCAGATCGTGCATGTGCAATCCGCGCAGCACACGTTTCACGTGACGGGGGCAGGTATCGTCGCAGACATCGATACCGGCGTGGATCCCAACCATCCGGCATTGAAAAGCGTTCTGCTGCCAGGTTACGACTTTACGCGCAACCAGCCGGGTGGTTCTGAACTGAGGGATTTTGCCGGGCCCGCCCCGCGGCCTTGCCCGAATTGTCAGCCAGCCGTCGTGAATCAATCCAGTGCCGCGGTTCTGGACCAGTCTTCGGCGGCAGTTCTTGACGGGAATCCGCAATACGCGGCGTTCGGGCATGGCACCATGGTGATGGGCGTTATCCACCTGGTGGCCCCGACCGCCCGTCTGTTGCCCTTGAAGACCTTTCATTCGAATGGCACGGGATACCTCTCCGATATTCTGCGGGCCATTTATTACGCTGTCGAGAACAACGCCAACGTGATCAACATGAGTTTCGACTTCAGTACCAGTTCACCAGGGCTCCAGCATGCTCTCGATTACGCCAACAAGCACGATGTGGTTTGTGCTGCGTCGGCGGGAAATGAGGGCCAGGGACCTCCTATGATGGTTTACCCGGCGGGGATGCAAAACGACGTGATGGGTGTGGCGTCCACGGACGATCTGGATAACCGCTCGACGTTTTCGAACTACGGTGATGCCATCGTGTGGGTGACGGCCCCTGGCGAGGCGATTGTTACTACCTATCCCTTCAGCACTTACGCCGCTGGATGGGGAACCTCCTTCAGTGCGCCATTTGTTTCAGGTTCCGCTGCATTGATGCACAGTATGCGAAGCGAAATCGATGAGTCCATGGCTGCCTCCGCCGTGGCCCATGCCCAATATGTGGGCGAGGGTTTGGGCAACGGGCGCCTGGACTTACTCATGGCCCTTGCCGCGTTGTCGACACACTGACCGTTGTATTCGATATTCGAGCGACTCTCTAGGTGACTATCTAGAGATCCCTTGCGCAGCCCGGTAGCGCTAAGCACTATCGCTGGGCTCTCTCGAATCAGGTGCTAGGCCGTAGGCGCATTCCTGCGGCGCTACTTTACATCCCGAAAGCGACAAAATCCGTGACCGCGAAAGTGACGGAGGTCACCTGAAAGCGTGCCCGGAATCACGGAAAGTCTCGAGTCCAGCAAGGCAAACTGAACGGTGGAGGGCGGCATGTCCATCGTACCAGCCAACAAACTAATCCCGCTCGAGAACATTCTGTTCTTGACCGATTTTTCCGAAGCTTCCGTAAGCGCGCTTCCATTCGCGACCATGATCGCCCGTTCGTACGGGTCAAAGTTGACTACCTTGCATGTCCTCTTGCCGCCCGTGGCTGCGTACCTTGCCGCGGATATGTCTCTGTCGCTGCTCGACAATGAAGAAGATGTAGCAAGAGCAGAGATGGAAAAAGTGGACGCACAACTCGCGGGCCTGCCGAGTGAAACCCTTATCGAACGCGGCGTCGGAGTTTGGCCCGTGCTTTCGACAACACTGACAGAGCGCGAGTTCGACCTGATCGTGATGGGAACTCACGGACGAACTGGCCTGAAAAAGGCGGTGCTCGGTTCGGCAGCGGAGGAAGTCTTCCGCCAGACGGATGTTCCGGTGCTGACGATTGGTCCGGCGGTGCGGAGTGGCGCTCACAATGGCGGGCGATTTCGTTGTGTGCTTTTCGCGACTGATTTCAACACCGTATCCGGAGTGGCCGCGCCGTACGCGGTGTCGCTGGCCCAAGAAAATCAGGCGCGACTAGTTCTCCTGCATGTGCTTCCGACACCCAAGACAGGAAAACAAATCCGGCCGGGCGGACTTTCCGTTGCCGAGGCACTCCACGGGCTCGAGGAATTGGTGCCCACGGACGCGGAACTGCGGTGCCGGCCAGAACCAAAGGTAGAGCATGGCGAACCGGCCGATCAGATCCTCGCGCAAGCAGAATGGTGCGACGCGGACTTGATCGTCCTGGGTGTCCGCGGCGTGGACACCTTGCCGGGATTTGCGACTCGCGTCGAACGCGGCATCGCCTACGACGTGGTCGCGCATGCCCCCTGTCCAGTCCTTACGGTCCGCGGCTAAGAACTGCCATGTTCGCTGGTGGCAGATCCGCGAAGGATGGGAGATTGCCATGATCAAGAGAGTGAAAGGCGGATACCAAGCCCTTTCGCGGCAAGGGCAAGAATCTGGGAGGTCCGTACAAGACTCTAGATTTGGCGAAGAAACCCTTGCGCCAAGTGGAGTTCTTCAAGCACCAGACGCAATAACGCAGGACCGGGTGATCGCGAAGGCGAAAAAGGGAGCGCGCATCACCGGGAAAAGTGATGTTCGTCCTAGTGAACCGGACCGTGCCGCGACAAACTTCATAATGCAAGGGGTGGGTCTCATGGTTATTGAGCCGCGGGACCGGTTGGAAGTCATGAAGGCGGAATTGGAGTTTCTCCTAAAGGGCGGTTATCACGGCTCCGCGCGCGCCCCTTGGCGTCCGCAGTTGATGTTTCAGGATTCGCCGACCTGTTTGAACTTCGGCACTCAAGAGCGAAAGCCATGCAACGAATGCGTCTTGATGCAGTTCGTGCCGGAGGATTTTCAGGCTGAGAAAATTCCTTGCCGCCACATTCACCTGAACGAGCAAAAGGAAACGGTCGATTTCTTCTACAAATACGGCACGAGAGAAGAATTGGAAACTGCCGTGGCGCAATGGTTGAAGACCACGATCGCCGGGCTGGAACGTGACCAGGCAGAACGCCTCAGGGACCCTGAACATCCCAAGGTCCACGTGCGTGCGAAGTTCGTAAGCGGTCGCTGACCTCCAGCGGGATGCGGCCTTGAGGGGTTTCATGTTTTCGGTTTGTGGCAACCCGAATGGTCGCGCGCCTTTCGACTATCGGCGGGGCCGTTTTTTTTCTTGCTTCCATAAGGACCATCCACCCGGCCAAAAGCTTCCCAACACGCATTCCGTCCAGTATTTCTGGATGTGCGGCGCTTGCTGTCGCTTCTATATGCTGGAGTACCAGAATGGGCGCGGTGTTTTGCTTGGGGGCCGCCAAGGAAACCTCGGAAAAGCAAGACTTGTCGCGATTGATCGCTGCTGCTTGATGGAATGAGCGCGAGATCTTCAACCTGCGGTGTGCCATCTCGGTCGGCCTAGTGTCGGACGGTCAGGACTGGGCAAGTTGCGCGAGCAAGTATCAAGCGGGATGGACAAGGCGAAATGACTGCAGGCAGCGTCGCGCGGTTTCCAGTTCAGGGAACCGGCTGCCTTCTTGCTCAATGAGATAGTACTCGGCTCCGCCGGCGCTTTCCGCCGCTTCAAAAATGTCTTTCCATTTGGCAGCGCCCTCTCCAAACAAGACCTTGTAACCCTTCTCCGGGTCGGGCGACCAATCCTTCAGATGCAGAGAGCGGATTCTGCCCGGATTGGCGCGAATCCACGCCACCGGATCGGAACCGGCCTGCACGCAAGTGCCCACATCGAGTTGCAGCATGATCGATGGCTTTGTATTCTTGGCGAGGATTTCGATGGGGCGCTGGTTTTCGAGGGGCGTAAACTCCCTCTGGTGATTGTGATACCCGGCTTTCAGGCCCGATGATTCAAGCTCATCGGCCGCCACATTCAGCGCTTCGGCGACAGCTTTCCAGCCGTCCAGACCGGGCTTCGGATTCGAAGAAGCCATCACCAAGTACTTGCTCGCTAAAATCAGGTTCCAGTCGCGCGCCCGGCCGATTTTTTCCGGGCTCAGATAGGAACTATCGTTGTGCGTCGAAAAGCAGCGGATTCCCAGATCGTCCAGAAGCTTTCTCATCTGCTTTGTTTGGCTCTCGGTCCATTCGAAATAGGGCGCATAGAACTCGACGCCTTGATAGCCCATCTGGGCTACAGCCCGCACCGTGCCCTCGGGATCTTTTTTCAGCGCATCGCGCACGGAGTAAAGTTCCAACCCGGTGGGAATGGATTTCGTTGCGCGTGCCGAAAGAGCCCATGGCATCACTGCCGAAAAGGCCAGAAACGATCGTCGCGATAAAACGTGTGGCGCCATGGGTGAATCCTACTTGAGATTCAGCGGGAATTCATTCCATTTTTATTACTGCGGGTCGTTTGCCAGAGGTGGTCTAGTAGAAATCGCGGGAATTAATTCTTCTTCCGGAAAGGCCGAGTTGCAGGACGTCCATCTGCTCCGGCCGGTCAAACACTTTGCCGGGGAAAAAGACTTTCGTCAACAATCGCACACCGCCAAACGCCGCCCCCAGCACCACTGCAATGACCATAAATATGCCCGTGGCGATGAAAATCTTGGCGATCGTTGACAGCAACGGCGGATCGGTCACCGTTTGGTGCGGTTCGTTCCAGGTCATTTCGGTCTCATAATTCAGAGCGCTCCGCAGCACTTTCGCGTAGCCTGCCGAGGTAGGCCGCAGCACCAGCGACAGCAGCGTGGCTTTGCGCTCAATGCTTGTTCCCGCCTGCTTCGCGGCCGGCGAGATCGCCTCTTCCAAGTGCCGCAAGTGTTGCTCCGCTAGCTGCGGCGTGGGGTAGTCAATCAGCAGCAGTACCGCCTCATTTTTTCCTTGACGGTAATGCGCAAACATCGCCTCGGCATCCAAATTAAATCCCGTCTCCTCGGCTAGGTTTGCAAATTCGTCCTGCTGCAACGCCGCAATCGCGTTACGGAACCCCGCCGGCCCACGCGCATATCTTTGCGTGCCGTCCGTGAACCCTGTCGGCAAGTAAGCGCGGATCGGCGGCAGCGGAGTCTGGTCGGCTTCGCCGCTCACGGATTTTACCAGCGCCGCCAAGTCCGCATCGGAAATCGCCGGCGTCGGGCGCACCTCCAGAATGAATCCGCCTAGCAGCGCAAACAATCTGTCGCCATCTACGGCGGAAGTCCGGCCCAGCGTCGATGGATGCATATCGGGACGAATCAACGCGGTGTACATTTCGTACGCGCTGCTGGGATCGCGATATTTCTCTAAGCCCACATAAATCTTGGTTGCCCCAGTCCCAGAAAGGTAATCGCAGGATTCACTGCCGGCGTAACCAGCTTCCTTCGATAAATCAGAGAAGTTCCGAGTCTTAGAGAAATCCGCTTCTCCGGCGTCAGGTTGGCAAGTCCAGGTACCGAACTGGCGGGGAAGCACTTGTTTTTGGGCAAACGCATAGGGCGCCTCGGCGAGGGCCAGAATCACAACGCCAATGAAGTAAAGCTTTCGCATCCCGGCTTCTATTAGACACCCATAAGCTAGTTTTGGTTGCGAGATTGTTGCACGGCCGGCGGCGCGGGGTGTCCGGCGCCGGGCTTCAGAGGTTCGTTCATGGTGACGCTGTTCATGCTCTCCAGGTAGCTGGCCATGCCCTGATACAGCCCTTCGGCCACCTTTTGCCGTTGCTCGGGCTTTTTCAACAGTTGCTCGTCGGCCGGATTGCTCAAGAACGAAATCTCGGTAAGGATCGAAGGCATGTCCGCGCCGATCAGCACCACAAAAGGCGCTCTCCGCACACCGCGATTCTTCACCGGCTTGCTGGTCTTTTCGATCCGCTTGGAGAGGGAGTCCTGGATGTCTTCGGCAAGTTCCTTGGATTCGTCGAGCTTTTCCGTCCGTGCGATTTTCATCACCATGTCTTGCAACTCGTGAACGCCTTCTTGCGAGGAAGCGTTCTCTCGCGCCGCTACTTCCATCGCTTCCGCCGAGCCCTTCACGTTCAGGTAATACGTCTCAATGCCGCGAGCCGCATGGTCCCGGCTCGAATTGGCATGAATGGAAATAAACAAGTCGGCTTTGGCTTGGTTCGCAATGTTGGTGCGTTCCTCCAGCGGAACGAACGTGTCGTCCGATCGCGTGTACACCACGTCCGCGCCGGGCAGCCGCTGCTCGATGATTTTTCCCAGCCGCAGCGCCACATCCAGGCACAGATCCTTCTCCATCAACCCCGTCGGGCCAATCGTTCCGGTGTCGTGGCCGCCGTGACCCGGATCGATCACGATCCTGCCAATTTTTAGGCCCAGCACGCGCGTCAAGGTGGATTGTCCGTCGCGGGTGGGCAACGGCACGCTCGCAGGTTTGATCAAATCTGGCTTGGCGTTCGTGGCCGTGGCTTTGGTAGAACTTGATTTGGAGCTCTTTGCGCCGGGAAGGGAATTGCGCGGCGCCGCTGGAGAAGTTCCCGTTGCGCTCATTCCGCCAATGGTGTTGTCGATGGCGCTCTTTGAGGTTTCCGCGGGTTGCTCTGAACTGGAGTCCGCGTCCTCTGCTGATTTTATTCCTGCCGCACGCGTTCCGCTTGCCGCAGCGCTGTCATTCACAACGCTCGTCGCTGGCGGCTGCGTCTTTGTTTCCTTGGCGGTTCGCACCGGTGTCGCTGCCGGATCGTTTCCGTAGAGATCGATCAGCAGTTGCGGCGGATTGTTCGTCAGCGAAGCGGTGTAATCCCTCACGCCATTCACGTCCAGCACCACGCGCACCACGCCATTATGATTCTGCGCCACGCGTACCGCTGTCAACAAGCTGCCGTCCACATGAATATTTCCGTGTGCTACTTCCGGCGTCAGCCGCGCCACATGCAAATCGAAAAAGATGCGGTCCGGATTGGCGATGCGTCCGGAAACATATTGCACGCTGTCGTCAAGATCGATGGTCACACGCGTCGCATCGCCGTTGGCGGCCGCGCGAATCCGCCGCACCCACGGCCGATCCCCTGATGGCGTTCGGCCAGCGGACTTTCCCCCGGAGTGCACGGGAGCAGCGAAATGCATTTCCTCGGCGGCTGGTGGAGCTGCATTCGAATTTGCCGCCGCGCTCGTCGTGGCGGCAGGAGCGTCGCTGTTCTGCAACAGCGCCAGTTCCGCCAGCGCTTCTTGCGCTTCGCGTTTCCGCGGTGAACGCGGATACTTCTTCAGGAAATTTTCGTAGGTCTTTTTGGCTAGCGCGGAATCCCCCAGTTGGTCGCGCTGCAGCTTCGCCATGCGCAGGATGGCATCTTGGCAATACTTGCTCGTCGGATATTCGTGCACCAGGAATTGGTAGGAATCGGCCGCCGACTGGTAGTAGCTTCGCCCAAAACGCTCGCCCATCTCGGCGTAAAGTTCCGCAATGGCCAGCAGGGAATCAGCCACTTCGGGGGCCCGCGCCGTAATCAGAGCGACTCGCCGATAGCCGGCGACTGCTTGTTTGTAATCCGCGAGCGTGCGTTTCTCCGGGGGTTTGCTGTTCAGGGCCGCGCGCTGTTCTTCGGCGCGCGCGAATTGCGTAGACGCGGATTGCCGCCGCACTGACGCGGTACCCGCGTTCGCAGCTCCCGCATTCGCTATAGCGGGCGTAGCCGAGGCCAACAGCAACGCTGCGCCCGCCACCGCAAAAACCGGCGAAAGACGGGCGAAGCTCTTGTGCAAAATTTTTTGCGCCCCCAACATCAACTACTTCCCCCAAACGCCACTCTATCGTAGCCGGAAACGTAAACTCACTTCAAAAATACAATCAAAAATTTCGAGGCCTGCAATAGCGGCCCCGAAAACTAACAAGCAAAAACGAACAGCTTAAAACGGCTTCTATTCGTTCGTAAATATGATGCGGCCATCCGGGGTAACGTCGCGGTGGATCGCATGGGGATTGATGAAGGCATCGGGAAGGCGTCCCGATCCCGGCCGGAAGTAGGCGTTCTGTACTCGCTGCACATAATTCTGCGTTTCTCGAAACGCGGGGACGCCGTGGGCCCGGTCGACCGCGCCCTCTCCCGCATTGTACGCCGCCAGCGCCAAATCGAGGTTGCCATTGTATCGTTCTAGCAACCTCTTCAAATGACTAACCCCGGCGTCGATATTTTGTTGTGGGTTGAATACGTCGTAGGCGCCATAGCGCTGGGCCGTCGTGGGAATTAACTGCATCAATCCGCCGGCTCCCTTGCGCGAATACGCTTTGGGATTCCAGTTGGATTCTGTTTCGATTACCGCGCGGACCAGCGCGGGATCCACGCTGTGGCGGTCCGATGCCTCGCGAACGAGCTTTTCCACGCCGTCGCGGCCGATTTCCATCGCTGGGCGGCTGTGTCCGGTAAAGGAAGATTCCGCAGGCAAATAGATATTAGGGCGCGCTTTAGTGGCGTTCAGATTGGGTTTTACGGGCGGTTCCGCGTTTACAAAAAACTGCCGTCCCGAATCGTCAACGACTCGAGCGATCTGGGCGCTGGCGCTGGCTGCAAAGAGCGATGTGAAAAACGCCGCGCCAAGAGCCGCGCAGGCAGCTAGCGTCGTAGCATTCAGCCATCCCCGGTTTGTCTCGCGTCTAAGCATCATGCCCTTGCGGTAAGGTATACGAGATATTCGCATCACGCCTCCACCATTATTCGATAGTGATTCGGTGGGGTCAATGCGACTTCCGTACTATGCACCCGGACCTGTCCTACCGGCCATGGTGCTGAAGCCCTTGGGGTTACTGCCGCCTTGCCAGGTGGCGACAAGTCGGAGCGCAACGATCCTGCCCGTACGGCCCACCTTCCTGAAGGCGGGCCGTTCCTCACCAGATTATAACAAGGCCTCCACCAGGGAGGGGACGTTCTCTAAGGCCGATCTTAGGCCAGTTGTGTCTTTTCCGCCAGCTTCGGCGAGGTCAGGCCGGCCACCCCCTTTGCCGCCTACCATGGGTGCCAAGGTTTGCATCAGCTTGCCAGCATGGACTTTAGCGGTCAGATCCTTGGTGACGCCGACGATCAGGGCTACCTTGCCGTCCTCGGGCATGCCCAAAGCTACCACTCCGGAGCCTATTTTCTGCCGCAAAGCATCGACGAGCTGCCTAAGTCCTTCGCGGTCAACATTTTGTACTTCCGCGGCGATAACCTTAATCCCTTTAACAAGTTGCACCCGCCCTGCCAGCTCATCAATCTGGCTGAGCGCACCCTCGCGCTTCTGAGCTTCCAGCTCCTTTTCAAGGTGCTTGGCAGTCTCGGACAGCTTCTCGACTTGGGCGAGGACGCTGTCCTCCCCCACGTTGAGCTGGCTTGCCATTTGCCGCAGGATGTCGGCTTGCTTTTGAAAATGCTCTAAGGCGCCGATGCCGGTGACGGCTTCGATGCGGCGGACGCCGGCGGCTACGGATTCTTCGCTGACGATTTTGAGCACGCCGATGTCGCCCACGCGCTGGACATGCGTGCCGCCACAAAGTTCTTTCGAGTAGAAGCCGCGAGCCGCGCGCGGGTCGGGAATGGTTACCACCCGAACGTTGTGCTCCGGATACTTGTCGCCGAAAAACGCCAGGGCCCCCGAAGCCAGTGCTGCTTCAAGCGAAGTGACATTCGTTTCGATTACTGTGTTAAGGCGAATCTCGTCGTTCACTTGCTGCTCGATGTCGCGCAACTGTTCCGCATCCACGTGCGCGAAATGCGAAAAATCAAAGCGCAGCCGCTCGGGAGCATTCAGCGAGCCGGACTGTTTTACATGCGTCCCCAGAATATTTCGCAGCGCCGCATTCACTAGATGTGTTCCCGTGTGATTGCGGATAATTCGCGCCCGCCGCTCCGCATCCGCAACGACGGCCAGGCGATCTCCGACGCGAAGCGTCTCCTTCGCCAGAACTTTGTGCGCCACCAGCCCTGCGACGGGATAAAACGCGCCCTGCACTTCCGCGAGCAGTTGCGATTCCGAGTTATCGTAGAACGCCCCAGTGTCCGCCAGCTGCCCGCCGGACTCCGCATAAATCGCCGTGCGGTCCAGAACAATTTCTCCGCTCTCGCCGGCCTTCAACTCGGCGACCGCTCCGCTCTTGGTGACAATCGCCTCGATGCGGCAATCCTTCGTACTCGTCCCCTGGTAGAAATCCGGCTCCGTCTTAAACGTCTCCGCCAATTTCGCATAAGCCGGATTCGCCGCTTCCTTCGCCCCACCCTTCCACGAGGCCCGCGCCCGTTTCTTTTGCTCCTCCATCGCGCGGTCAAAGCCCTTCCAGTCGACCGGGATTCCTGCGTCTCGGCTGACATCTTCGATGAAGTCGCGCGGTAGTCCATAAGTGTCATAGAGCCTGAAAGCGGACTCGCCTGGGTATAGCAAGCCCCCCGAAGCTAGGGACGTGAAAGCCTTAGTCTCTGTTGCGGTTTGCTCACAAGCTTCAGGTGCTGCGGCAATGGACTTGGTCAGCTTGTGGTCGTACTTCAGCTGGTCGATTTCAGCCCGAAGTTTTCTCAATCCCACAGAAATTGTGTGACCGAATCTCTTCTCTTCGTTTTCCATGACCTGCACGACTCGAGTCCAGTTTTCTTTCAGGTCGGGGTAGGCGACTTCCATTACTCCAAGTACGGCCGTAGCCATGGGGAAGAAGAACGCGTCGCTTCCAAGATTGCGTATGTGCTGGATGGCGCGCCGCATAATCTTTCGGAGGACGTAGCCCCGACCCTCATTCGATGGCAAAACACCATCCGCGATGAGGAAAGTCGTTGCCCGAGCGTGATCGGCGATTACTCGCAACGACGCGGCGCCGCCTTTTCCGGCTTCAGCGCGGATCTCCTTTTCATAATCGACACGGCATAGTTCAGCCGCGTGCTTCAACAGCGGCACAAAAAGGTCCGTGTCGTAATTGGAGATGACGCCTTGGAGGACCGCGGCGACGCGTTCGAGGCCCAAGCCTGTATCGACGCACGGTTTTGGAAGCGGAGTAAGCGTGCCGCTGGCATCGCGGTTGAATTGCATGAACACCAAGTTCCAGATTTCGACGTAGCGGCCGCAGTCGCAGGGAAATTTGCAATCGGTGTGGCCTTCGTCAGAGGCGCCGGGGCCCATGTCGTAATGAATTTCGCTGCAGGGGCCGCAGGGGCCGGTATCGCCCATGGCCCAGAAGTTTTCCTTCAGACCCGGAATGGCGAAAATGCGGCCAGCGGGAACGTTTTGCGTCTGCCAAAGATGCTTCGCTTCTTCATCCACACCCAAAATATTCCCGGGCGAAACTTCCGCGCCGCCAAAAACGGTTACGTACAATTTTTCTTTCGCGATGCCGAACCATTGAGGAGACGCGATCAATTCCCAGGCATAGGCAATCGCGTCCTTCTTGAAATAATCGCCGAAGGAAAAATTGCCGAGCATCTCGAAAAAGGTGTGGTGGCGCTTGGTGAAGCCGACATTTTCAAGGTCGTTGTGCTTGCCGCCGGCGCGCACGCATTTCTGTGCCGTGGTCGCGCGCGTGTAATCGCGCTTTTCGAGGCCCAGGAAAACGTCCTTGAACTGGTTCATCCCGGCGTTCGTAAACAGCAGGGTCGCGTCCCCATGCGGTACCAGCGACGAGCTGCGCACCCGCCGGTGGCCCTTGCTTTCAAAGAAGCGCAAGAAGGCTTCGCGGATGTCGTTGCCGCTCCAGAACTTTTCTTTTGTGTCTGCGCCGGTCACGTAAGCCTCAGTTCGAGCACCAAGGGAAGTGCAGCTATTATCGCAGAGGGGGCGAGATAGCACCATTGGGTGCGCGAAAGGGCCGCCACGCAAGCAAGTTAGGATTCTTGAAGCAATGAAGTGGCGTTTGAGGAGCTGGGGCAATGGAAAGTAAACCAATTCCTCAACGCCCGACCTCTTGCTAACTCGCGTTGGCTTTATCGAGCCGGGCCCCTGGGAATCGGCGGGCTCTTCGGTGACCCGTTTCTGCTCTGAGGCGGAGTTCAGACAAAAGCCCAGCCCTTGTCATAACATAACGCTTGGAAACTATATTGACCGGAGGGCATCATGGGTGAAATGTTGCAGTTCAAACGGCCGGACGGAAAAACGTGTCCCGGCTATCTGGCGACTCCCCAGGCGGGAGCGGGCGCCGACGGATTTGTGTGCATTCAGGAGTGGTGGGGGCTAAACGAGCAAATCAAGAAGACCGCCGACCGGCTCGCCGAAGCAGGGTACCGGGCGATTGTGCCGGACCTCTACCGGGGCAAGGTTGCCAAAGCCTCCGACGAAGCCAGCCATAGGATGGCCAACCTCAACTTTTCCGATGCCGCCGAGCAGGACATTCGCGGCGCCGTACAGTACCTGAAGCAAAGCTCGAAGAAAGTTGTTGTTGGCGGCTTCTGCATGGGCGGTGTCCTGACCGTCCTTGCCGCGGTGCGAGTTCCGGAGATGGATGCGGGCGCTTGCTTCTACGGACTGCCAGATCTCCCTGCCAGCGAGATAAAGAAGATCAAAATTCCCCTGGCCTGCCATTTCGCGAACAAGGATGGCTGGATTACGCCGGCCAAGGTGAACGAATTCGAGGCGGCCATCAAGCAATCTAGATCACAATTCGAGATTTATCGCTACGAGGCGCAACATGCTTTTATGAACGAAGCTCGCCCGGAAGTCTACGACGCGGTTATCGCCAAGTTGGCCTGGGAACGGACGCTGAAGTTTCTGAAGAATGCTTTGGCGTGAGCGCCTGGCTGGCATTCTGATGTATGGGAAAAACATTTCTTGTCAAAGCTCATTAGAAATGTCCCCTCCTTGCCGCGATTGAAACGTCACCTCCAGGGTCTCGATTCCCACGCGGGGGCCTTTTGACAGCGTCTATTCGGAACCTTCTTCGACATCCGGGACTTCTTCTTTCGTCATGGCCTTCAGTTCGCGGCGGACGACGTCGGAGGAGAAGCCGGCGCGGAGGAGGCTGCTGTAGAGGGAAGCCATTTTCTTCTCGCTGATTGCGCCTCGGTAGGAGCGGAGTTTGCGTTCGATGCGCTGGCGGACCATGGCGGATTCATCGGTGGTTTCCGATGCTTCTTTCAGGGCGGCGTCAATGTGGCGGTCGGGGACGCCACGTGCGCGCAAGTCTCGTGAAATGCGAAATTTTCCCTGCTTGCGGCCTTCGGTGCGCTGGCGGGTGAATTGTTTGGCGTAGCGAGCATCATCGATGTAACCGTTTTGCTTGAGGCGAGCGATGACTTTTTGAATGAGGTCGTCGTCGGCGGTTCGGCGGATCAGAGCTTTTTTCATTTCGGAGACGGAATGCGCGCGCCGCATGAGGATTTTGATGGCGGCATCGTACAAGGCGGGCTCCGTGTCGATCTGACGGGGCTTGGAGAACACCCAGGAAGAGTGAAGTAAGGAAGTAGGGAAGTAAAGAGGTAAGGATGGAGGAGTAGGAGAGCGATTACGAAAATGAAATGCGTTATCTTTATTCCTCTGAAATTGCGCATCCGGTTTGCTCGCCGGCCGGAAAGCGACGTCGAGCCGCCGCGCTAGAAATTACTTCCGGGCGAAGCGCTCGAAGTCGGCCATTTGGCGTTCCATTTCCTCGCGAGCGGAGTCGGAGGCGGAACGGATGCCCTGGATGCGGAGCTTGAATTCGTCGGGGTTGGAGGCGCGGGCGAGGGCTTCGTCGAGGGTGATGAGCTGCTTGGAATAAAGGTCGAAGAGCGATTGATCGAAGGTCTGCATGCCGTATTGGCTGGTGCCGGCGGCGATAGCGTCGTGAATCAAGCGCGTTTTGTCCGCGTTGATGATGCAATCGCGAATGTAGCCGGTGGCGATCATGATTTCGCAAGCGGGGACGCGGCCTTTGTCATCGGCGCGGCGAACGAGGCGCTGGGAGACGACAGCTTTCAACGTGGCGGCCAGCTGCAAACGAATCTGTTTCTGCTCGGGCGGCGGGAAGACGGCGATAATACGCTGAATGGTTTCCGTGGCGTCGAGAGTATGCAAGGTGGATAGAACCAAATGGCCGGTTTCAGCGGCGAGCAAGGCGGTGGAAATGGTTTCGAGGTCGCGCATTTCGCCGACCAGAATCACGTCGGGGTCTTGACGGAGCGCGGCGCGCAACGCGGTGGAAAAGTTCGCGGTGTCCACTTCGACTTCGCGCTGATTGATGAAACTTTTCTTGTCGCGGTGCAGAAACTCGATGGGGTCTTCGATCGTGATCAAATGGTCGGAGCGGTTGGCGTTGATGCGGTCGATGATGGCCGCCAGCGTGGTGGACTTACCGGAACCGGTAGTACCCGTGACCAGGACCAAGCCGCGCTGCTCTTCGCAAATCTTGTTGACGACAGCGGGGAGATTTAATTCTTCCGTGGTGCGAATTTTCGTGGGAATGACGCGCAACACCATGCCGACGTTGCCGCGCTGCTGGAAAACGTTGACGCGGAAGCGGCCCAATCCCGCCACCCCATAGGCCATATCCAGTTCCGCGGTTTCTTTGAACTTTTGCTTCTGGCGGTTGGTCATCATGCTGAAGGCCATGGAGAGCATTTCTTCGGGAGTGACGCGAGGGACATCAGTTAGCGGTGCGAGCAGGCCGTCGACGCGCAAGTACGGGTGGTTGCCGACTTTCAGGTGCAAGTCGGACGATTTGTTTTCGACAGCGCGACGGAGCAAGTCGTCAATGCTTACGGCCATAGTGTGTGAACCCCGCAAGAATGCAACTAGTAGGCGACAGTAGCACCCGAGGGTAGGCTGGGCAAGGAAGGCGCGCAAGCAGGTTGCGCGGTAGTTAACTGTACTTAGGGAGGGCAGAAAATGGAGAATGGATTCTCTTCTCTCGAGTGCAGGGCAGACTGACCAGGTGCCAGCGGCGCAGTCTCGACATCGCATACTAAGAGCTTTGGAGACTTCGAGATTGAAATGAGGGCTCGACTCTTAAGACGGAACGCTGAAAACCGAACACTGAGGACGGCTCAGGCTTTTTTCAGGTACAGAGAATCGTAGAGGAGGCCGGCGACGAATCCTCCGGCCAGGGGGCCGACCCAGTAAACGCCGTGATTGGCCCAATGCGTAGACGCAAGGGCCGGTCCAAAGGCCCGTGCCGGATTCAGAGCCGCGCCCGTGAGCGGGCCAGCGACGAGAATGCCGAGAGTAATGGAGAGGCCAATGCCGAAGCCGGCGATGGACTTGAATGCCCCCTTTTCATCGACGGCGGTGGCAAAAACGGTTAGAACGAGGAAGAACGTGGTGACCGCTTCGAGAGCCATGCCCGCCCAGCGCGGAAAGTCGCGAGCGAGTTCCGGAGTGCCCAAAGCGATGGCCCGCCAAGTCTCTTCTGGGACGACGGACTTGAGCAAAAAGGCCGCCGCCGTGGCGCCGGCAAGCTGCGCGGCCCAATAAAGGATGGTGTCCACGGTATTGACGCGCTTGGTGACCCAGAAGCCGATGGTCACCGCAGGATTGAAATGCCCGCCGGAGATGTGGCCGAGCGCGGAAACCATGATGCCAATGGCCAGGCCGTGAGCGAGTGCGATGCCGAGAAGGCCGAGGCTGCTGCCCGCGCCGTGCAAATACTGATCCGTGCAGATCGAGCCGGCACCGAAAAAAATCAGGGCAAACGTTCCGAGAAATTCCGCGAGCAGCTTTTGCGGCGTGTTGTACATCGTTGATCCTCCGTGCGGGGATGGAAAGCTCGCCCGATTTGAACGGGTGCATTCTAGCTGGAATGCAGAGTGGAGCGCCAGTCTTCCCAGCAATTTGCCCGGCTCACCGGATAGGCTCGTTAAGGCAACGGCGGAAGACCAACTTTCTTCAGGAGCTCTGAGAAACGCGGATCGGAGTGCAAGGGCTCCAGTGATTCATGTTCGCGAAGCTCGCTCAACAAGCTCTCTCGTCTCTGAAAAGCCAGATCGAGAGCGGCGAATGCATGGTCCTTCTCTCCAAGCCCGGCATAGATTCCGGCGACATCGCGCCAGGAGGCGTGCTCAATTTTGGCTTGTTCGATGAGTTGGCCCAGGATCGTGCGGGCCTCTTCGATTCTCCCGGTGCGCGCATAGCAATACGCCAACATGCTCAGGGGACCCGTCGATTCCGGGGCAAGCTGCAAGGCTTGTTCGAACTCCTTGATGGCTTCCTCATATTTGCCTTCATGCGCAAGGGCACGGCCAAAATGAAAATGAGCCCGGGGGAAGTTACGCTCTAATTCAAAAGTTTTTTGAAATTGCTCGTGAGCTTCCGCTGCTTGGCCGCTGCGGGACAGAATCAGTCCGTATGTGGCGTTGATGATCAGAGAAAAGGGGTCCGCCTCATGGGCTCGGCGGATCATGGCGAGAGCTTCGTCGTACCTTCCGACGCTCCCGAGCACCTCCGCATACCATTGCAGATTAGTGGCATAGCCGGGATTGCCTGCCAAGGCCTGGCGAAATTCAGCTTCCGCGCCCTCGAAGTCCAAATCAAAAAATACCAGGACATTACCCATGGACGCATGGGCTTCGGCCAGCGAAGGATCCAGCTCGAGTGCTTTGAGGGCTGCGGCCCGGGACTTTCGAGCGCTCTCGCTTTGCGAGAGCGTGAGATCATTGAAGAACGCGATGGCGTAAGCGTCCGAAAGGCCCGAGTAAGCGAGCGCGTAGGCGGGATCCAGGTCGATGGCCTGCTGAAAATACTCCACGGCTTTCGCGCCGCTCTCCGCGGTGCGTTTATTCCAGTAATAGCGTCCGCGAAGATAGACTTGGTAAGCCTTTGGGTTTTCAGTCCCCCGCTGAGCCATGCGCGATTTATCAGCGCCAGAAAGTTTCAACTTCATATTCTCGGCGATGTCGCGAGTGATGTCCGCTTGCAAGCTGGAAACGTCGAACAACTTGCGTTGATATTGCTTTCCCCAGATTTGCCGGTCGTGCTCGGCATCAATGAGTTCGGCGCTAATGGAAATGGAGTCGCCCTGCTCGACCATGCGCCCGGCTAGGATGGTGTGAACTCCGAGCTCGTGCGCGACGGAGGGCGGATCGATGGCCTTGCCTTTGTAGCGATAGGCGGACATCAGGGAGACAACCTTCAACTCTGGCAACTGCGAGAGCGTATTGATGAGTCCCTGGGTTATTCCTTCGCTGAGATATTCAGCATCGGGATTCCCCGTGGCGTTGACGAAGGGAAGCACGGCGACGGAATCCAGGGAGGTTTCTTTGCTTTTGCCCGGGAAGAGCAAAGCCAGCGCGAGGACTGCCGCGATGGAGAGGCCCGCGGCGAGCAGGCCCATGCGCAATTTCGTATTGCGCGCGGGGAGAGCAACTACCCTGGCGGCCGAAGTAGCAGCGGTCACGCGCGTGGAGTCGGTGTCGCGCTTCAGGCGCTTCAGGTCGGCGCTGATTTCGGCGGCGCTTTGGTAGCGGAGGGCGCGGTCTTTTTCAAGGGCTTTGGAAACTGTTTCGTCGAAACGTGGGGGGAGATTTGAATTGATGCCGCTCGGAGCGGGCGGCGTGCGTTCTAGAATCGCGTGGAAGATGACGGCGGAGGTCGAGCCGGGGAACGCGACGCGACCGGTAGCCATTTCGTAGAGCACGGCTCCGAAACTGAAAACATCGGTGCGCGCGTCGAGTTCTTCGCCGCGAGCCTGCTCGGGGGACATGTAGGCTACGGTGCCCATGGCCATGCCAGGGCTGGTGAGAGCTTCCTCGGTAGTTACGCCTTCGAGGGATCCGATTGTGACGGCGGGGAGGTTGCCGTCGGGGGCAAGTTTTGCCAAACCGAAGTCCATGAGCTTTGCCGGGCCACGCGCGGTCAAGAAAATATTGGCCGGCTTGATGTCGCGGTGAACGATGCCTTTTTTGTGGGCGGCCTCGAGGGCCTCGGCGATTTGCAGGCCGATGTCGAGGAGCGCGTCCATGGCGAGAGGACGCCCGGCAATGCGGTGTCTGAGGGTTTCGCCTTCGAGCAGCTCCATGACGAGAAATGTTTTGCCATCGAATTCCTCGACGTCGTGAATGGTGCAGATATTGGGATGGTTCAGCGCCGAAGCGGCGCGGGCTTCGCGGCGGAAGCGTTCGAGGGCTTGGGGATTTTTGCTGAGCTCATCGGGCAGAAATTTGAGGGCGACGCGACGGCCCAGCTTGAGATCTTCGGCGGCGTAGACGACGCCCATACCGCCGCCACCGAGTTTTTCAAGAATGCGGTAGTGAGAAAGGGTTTGGCCGGTCATAGTGTGGATTAGTGCTGCGAAATGATAAGTGGCCGTCGTAACGTCCGTCAATATCGAGAAAAGTAAGCAGAAGCAAAAAGCAAAGATAGAGAACGCTCTAGGCCCGCGGAGAATTGGGATCCTCCAGGCCCGGCAAACGGCGCCGAGCCGGGAGGATGACAGGAATGGTTGCTGTTGTTTTGCAGCTAGCGCGTGGCGGCGGCGACGGGGGCGTTGACGGGTGTGAGCCAGTTGTGGCGGTCGGGCTTGACGCCGCTGGTGATGGCGAAGAATTCCTCTTGGAGCTTGCGGGTGATCGGTCCGGCAACGCCTTTGCCAACCTGGATGTGGTCGACGGAGCGGATGGGCGTTACTTCCACGGCGGTACCGACAAAGAAAACCTCGTCCGCGATGTAGAGCATTTCGCGGGGTATCACGGTTTCCTTCAGCGGAATGTTCAGGTCTTCGGCTAGTTTCGCGATGGCGTCACGCGTGATGCCAGGAAGAATGCTGGTGGCCAGCGGTGGAGTGTAAAGCACGCCATGGTGAACGAGGAAAACATTCATGCCCGAGCCTTCGCTGACGTGGCCATCGGCGTCGAGAGCAATGCCTTCCGTGTAACCGTTAAAGGTGGCTTCCATGCGAATGAGTTGCGAGTTCATGTAGTTGGCGGCGGCTTTGGACATGGCGGGCAGAGTGTTTGGCGAGATGCGGGTCCAGGAGCTGACGCCGACTTCGACGCCCTTGGCGAGGGCTTCCGGGCCGAGATAAGCGCCCCAGCTCCAGCAAGCCATGTAAATGTCGATGGGCGAGTTTAGAGGATTCACGCCGACGTCGCCGTAGCCGCGCAAGACGATGGGCCTGACGTAACAGGAATTTAATTTGTTCACGCGGACGAGTTCGCAAGCTGTGTTGGCAAACTGCTCGACCGAGTAGGGAAGCTCCATGCGGTAAATTTTCGCGGAGTTGATGAGGCGCTGCATGTGCTCGCGCAAGCGGAAGATCGCTGAGCCTTGCTTGGTTTCGTAGCAGCGGATGCCCTCGAAGACCGCGGAGCCGTAACTCACGACGTGGGAAAGGACGTGCAGTTTGGCCTCGTCCCAGTTGATCCACTTTCCGTTGTGCCAGATTTTCTCGGTCGCCTGTATCGGCATAGACACTCCCTGCTCGAGAGCGCCACCGCGGTGGAGCTGCTCGAAATTGCAGAATACGGCACGGAGCGGGGAGCGTCAATGCGTGGTGTGCGCCCGAAGAGCGACTCCCGCAACCAAATTGGCGCGTACCGCAACTATTTTGGCGAGGGATCCGATGGTTTTTCGTCGGGCGCAGGCGCATCTGGCGACCTGGTTGCGCCGCTCCCGGGTCTAGACATTTCTGAAGTCACCGCCAGGAATGCCGATCTGGCTTCGAGGAGAATGCGATCGGACCTGTTCTCCACGATGCCCAAGAGGATAAAGGGAATCGCCGTGGCGGCCACCAGCAGTTTTGCCCGGCGGGGAGTCCTGGCTTCCGGCTCCCAACGAAAGAGCTGGGCAGACAGGAAGAAAGTGAGGCCAGCCCAGACGGCCAGAGAAAGGATTTCCACATAACGGCTCCAGGCAGTGGCGGAGTTCACGATGGTTTGCTGCAGACCGTTGACGAGGTAGGTGGCGGGAAGAAATAGACCGAGGCGCTGCACGGTACGCGGCAAAAAGGCCAGCGGGAATGTGGCGCCCGAGAGAAAGATCAAAGGCAACCAGAGGAGTTGGTTCAGAACCTGAGTCTCTTGCATGGTGTTGGTAACGCTGGCCACGACCAATCCGAGAGAGCCAAAAGAGACAACGCCGACGGAGACGAGCAAGAACAGAGAAATGGGATTACCAATCGTCGGAACGTGAAAGATGACCCGGGCGAGGAACAATTCCAGGACCACCATGGGAATGGTAAGCACGTAATTGGCGACGATGCTGGACGCCAGCAGGTCGCTGGCAGTCACCGGCGCTACATGAAAGCGCCGTAAGATCCCTTGTTCGCGGAAAGTCACGAGCGCGGCGCTGAGCCCCCAAAAACTGCCCATCACATTAAACGCCAGGACGGAGCCGAGATAAAACGCCACCATTTGCGGAACGCCCTTGGCAAATACGCCCAACCATATGAAGAAGAAAGCAAAAGGCATGACTAGGATAAAAAAGAAGAACATCCTATTGCGCATGGCCAAGCGGATGCGCATGAGCGTGAGTGCGACAAAGTTTTTCAATCGCGTAATCTCCTTCCGGTCATTTCGATGAAGACGTCTTCGAGAGAAGGCGTGGCGATTTCGAGGCTCACGAGCTCGTTGCCTTCGGCTTCCAAGCGTTTGACGAGGGAAACGATGGTTTGCGGCGGACGCTTGGAGTGCAGCACGTAGGTGCCGCTGACTTCGCGGGCATCGGTCACGCCTTCGAGGCTCTCGAGGTCGCCGTTGGATGCCGGCTTGGAGAGGCGGACCTCGATGCGAGTGGCGCCGCCGGAGTGCGCTTTCAACTCGCGAGGCGTGCCCAGAGCGATGACTTTGCCCTGATCCACGATGGCGACGCGGTCGCAGAGGCGCTCGGCTTCCTCGATGTAGTGCGTGGTCATAAGAATGGTTTTTTTCTCGCGGCGCAGTTCTTCGATGATGTCGTAGATTTCGCGGCGCACCTGCGGATCAAGGCCCGCGGTGGGTTCGTCAAGGAATACGACTTTCGGATCATTGACGAGCGCAATGGCCAGCGCGAGGCGCTGTTTCTGGCCGCCGGAAAGCTGGTTGTAAAAAGTGTTGCGTTTCTCTTCGAGGCCGAAGCGCTTGAGCAACTCTTCGGGCTTGCGGCCACGCTTGTAGAAGCTGGCAAAGAGGCGCAAAGCCTCCATGACGCGGATTTTGTCGGGAAGAGAAGTAGATTGCAGCGCGGCGCCAATTTCGTGTTTAAGGGCATCCGATTCGCGTTGCGGATCGAGGCCGCAGACGGAGACACGGCCTCCGTCGGGATCACGAAGACCTTCTAGAATCTCGACGGTGGTAGTCTTGCCGGCGCCATTGGGCCCCAGCAGCCCGAAAACCTCGCCCTCTTCGACATTGAAGCTGACGCCGCGCACGGCTTCCACGTCGCCGTAACGCTTTACAAGGTTTTCTACCTGAAGAATGGAACTTGTCATCGTCAGTTGCCCCCACTCGCCGGGGGATGTGAGAGAGAGCGTATAGCATACCGCAGGTGGGGGCCCCGCTAGTAACAGGAGAATGACCCCCCAGGCCTCCCCGCGACTTCACTTCCTCGTGCGGTTCTTGGCGGTCCCGTGTTTCAGAGTGGGCTTCTTCGGCGGCTTCCACAGGTGGCGTTTCAGGTCTACGCGAGATTCGAGGACGGTAATGCCTTCGCTTTCGAGGAGCTTTCTTTGCAGCGAGGCGTAAGGCTCGCGGATAAGGATTTTGCCGCGTTCGCCGATGACGCGATGCCAGGGAATGCCTTGGCCGGAAGGAGTTGCGGCCATGGCGCGCCCGGCGCTGCGCGCGCCGCCAGGAAGGCGCAAGGCTTTAGCCAAGGCCCCATAAGTTAGAACCCGGCCGCGAGGAATTTGTTTCACAAAATGGAAAACAGAACTCCAAGACATGGCAAATGATGCTCCAGGACAAAGACGAAAACATACTCGTCGGTCATCCTACGGGTCGGTCGAAGTGAGAACAAGAGAAAAGTGGCGCGGCGGGGTTTGCTCGAATAGCTGCTGGTGGCCGCCGGCAAGCAAGAGCCGGCAAGGGAATATCCGACATCTAATGACGGTAGTGAATGATGAAAGGAAAAAGTCGCGAAGAAACGAAGATGCGAAAGTTCGATGAAACACAGCGAAAAAAGTGATGAGGGTTTGTGCGCCGATTCCACTACGCTGGCGGCATTACTAATGGGATGCAACTTTTTCCGAAAAAAGGTGTCTTATCTTGTAGAGTGTAGTGGAAGAGGATTACACTACACTTGATAAGGGAAGTTTGAGGTGACGTCGTGGCTTTCGTCCGCCGCAAAGGAAATGCGCTTTACCTGGTGCACAACGTGCGCCACGGCGGAAAAGTGCGACAGCTGCACCTGGCCCGGCTGGGAGCCCGCCCGCGAATTACCGATGACGTGATGCGCGAAGTTTCCAGAAAGCACCCCTTTGTGGAGCTGAACTGGAAAGCACTGCGCGAACAACTAAACGGCCAAGTGGACCTGGCGAATCCCAACTCGCCCGCGGTTCAAAAACTTGTTTCCACTCTTCGAGCCCTGAATCTCGAACTGGCGGACTTCTTTCCGCCGCTCCTCCGAATTTCTGAATCGCCCGTAGTGGCACGGGAGTTGCTTGTGCAATTACGGCTCCTGCAGTCGACCATTCAGGTCAAGCTCGACCAGTTTGGCCGTGGACGCGGGCGATTCGGCAGCGCGAGCCCGTCAACGCGGGTTCGCTAGGAGGCGGTCATGAGTGACTACATCCTTCATCTCGACCCCAGCAAGCGCAGCACGGATACGATCGATTTCCAGACCGCGCTACGGGGGAAAATCGTCGGACAAGAGGAAGGTGTGCAGGCGCTGGTGGACCTCTATCAGGTCTTTCGTGCCGGATTGAACTCGCCGGGCCGCCCCGTCGGGAATCTGCTGTTTCTCGGGCCGACCGGCTCGGGGAAGACCCGCATCGTGGAAGCAGCTGCCGAGATTCTCTTTGGCGAGGCCCGTTCCGTAATCAAGATTGATTGCGCGGAGTTTCAGCACTCCCATGAAATCGCCAAGCTGATCGGTTCGCCTCCGGGATATCTGGGGCATCGGGAGACGCATCCGCTGATTACCCAGGAATCGCTGGCGGCCAGCCATACCGACAAACTCAAGCTGAGTTTCCTGCTCTTTGACGAAATCGAAAAGGCCAGCGACGCGCTGTGGCAGTTGCTGCTGGGAATGCTGGACAAAGCCACTTTAACCCTGGGTGACAACCGCAAGGTGGATTTATCGAACACGGTGATTTTTCTGACGTCCAACCTGGGCGGCGGAGAGATTGCCGAGCTCATGCAGGGCGGCATGGGGTTCATCCAACCAACAGATAAACCGATCGCTGGTTTGGATGAGAAGGTGCAGCGCACGGCCGTCGAAGCTGCACGGCGCAAGTTTTCGCCGGAATTCATGAACCGCCTCGATAAGGTGGTCGTTTTCCACCCGCTGAAGCAAGAGCAGCTCCAGGAAGTGCTGGATATCGAGCTAGGTGAGGTTCAGCAGCGGGTCCTGGATACGGCCAAGGGCCAGTTTTTGTTTCGCGTGACCGAAGCTGGACGCAACTTCCTTTTGCAGGAAGGCACGGACCAGCGGTATGGCGCACGGCACTTGAAGCGCGCCATCGAGCGCCATGTGGTTTATCCGCTGGCAAATCTGCTGGCTACGGATCAAGTTACCCTGGGAGACCTGGTAAAAATCGATTGGGATGAGGTGCACAACAAGCTGACGTTTGTGCGCGAAGGCGAGGGAGCTCTGGTGCATGCCGCAGCGCAGGGGGCAGGAGCCAAGGCTGCTGCCGTGGAGGCGAAAGACGGGAAGTCCGCTGACACGCCGACGGAAGCCACCGTGGAAGAGCGAAAATCGCGGGCGGCGCAGCCCGGGGGTGGATCGGCAACGTCGCCTCAGGGTCGCAAGAAGCAAGACCGCTCCAATACTTAAAGCAGCACTTTAATTTCAGAAGGAACCACCGCCACGGCGGACGCCGCTTTTTGTCCTCCGGTCACCGACAGAAACTGTTTCATCTCTCTCAATTTAGTGCGGAGATGAAACCGAGTCTCAACCATTGAGACAGTTTCCAAAATTGCAAATCCTGTATGTTGTTGAGTTTGCGATATTTTGCGAATCCTTAAGTTATGGAAAAGATTGGCATCCCCCATGCAGGGCTTCATGCGAGCGCCAGTCTGAGACGCACTACGCGTTTGGGGGAGCTAGACGCGAAGAAAGGTTGATGAAAATGAGAGCCGCCGTCCGCCATCAACTGGATCCAACCATTCGTAGCAATGACACGTGTGACTTCCACTCGTCGTTGCGCGCAAAGATTGTAGGGCAAGAAGAAGGCGTTCAGTCCCTCGTGGACATGTTCCAGGTCTTTTGCGCCGGATTGAATTCGCCGGGCCGCCCGGTGGGCAATCTGCTGTTCCTGGGGCCGACCGGCTCGGGAAAGACGCGTATCGTAGAAGCAGCCGCGGAGATCCTCTTTGGAGACGCCCGCGCGGTGATCAAGGTCGATTGTGCGGAGTTTCAGCACTCCCATGAAATTGCGAAGCTGATTGGTTCGCCTCCGGGCTATTTGGGCCACCGCGAGACTCATCCCTTAATCACTCAAGAAGCCCTGGCGGCCAGTCACACCGAGAAGGTGAAACTCAGCTTCTTGCTCTTCGACGAGATTGAAAAGGCTAGCGACGCCCTGTGGCAATTGCTCCTCGGGATGCTGGATAAGGCCACCCTCACCCTGGGTGACAACCGTCGCGTGGACCTCTCCCAAACAGTCATTTTCCTGACCTCCAACTTGGGCGGCGGCGAAATTACCGAATTGATGCAAGGCGGCATGGGGTTTGTTCGGCCCACCGAGAAGCCCGCGGCTGGCTTCGATGAAAAGATCGAGCGTACCGCCGTAGAAGCGGCCCGCCGGAAGTTTTCGCCGGAATTCATGAACCGTCTTGACAAAGTCGTGGTGTTTCATCCGCTGCGGCGCGAGCAGCTTGAGCGCGTGCTGGAAATCGAGCTGCGCCAGGTGCAGCAACGCGTCCTGGAAACCGCCAAGGGGCAGTTCCTGTTCCGCGTGACGGACTCCGGCCGCGACTTCCTGCTGCAGGAAGGCACCGACCAGCGCTATGGAGCACGGCACCTCAAGCGCGCCATTGAACGCCACGTGGTGTATCCGCTGGCAAACCTTTTGGCGACCGAACAAGTTCACCTAGGCGACTTAGTTTGCATCGATTGGAATAAAGAACAGGACCGTCTGACTTTCGTCCGCGAAGGTGAAAACTTGGCGATTCCGACGCGCAAGCCGGACCCCGCTGCTCCTGCCCGTGTCGCTCCCGCTAAGACCGGCAAGTCCGTGGATGCTCCCGGCGTAACTTTGTCGCCGGAACCTGCGCCGCGCACGGTTCGTTAAATTAAATCCATTTCCTTCTCTCTCTCGCCCGGGTGGCTCGCCGCCTGGGCTTTTTCTTTTCTTACAGAACGGATGCTAGAGTAACCTTGACTGCTGGAGTGCCATCCTACCGCAAGAGGACATAGGAGACGGTTGTGGGCATTGGCGGGTCAGAAAGACAACCTCTAAAAGTGAACGCTGGCCGGGACTTCTGTGCGGCTATGACGCGTCGCCGATCAACGGCAGCGTTTTTTCTGAGCTGGTCTTTGCTTTTTTTTGCGCCCGCAGCGATCGCGCAACGAACTTCACTCAAACCTGGCTGGAACAGGTTCTCTCCGCAAGAGGACATCACGCTTGGCAAACGAGCCGCCACGGATGCCGAGAAGCAGTTGCCTCTTTGCAAAGCCCCAAAGGTGGATGCTTACCTGGCGGAGCTGGGCACGCGCCTGGCACAAGAACTTCCCACCGAGGGTGTGCAATATCCCTTCGAATTTCATTGTGTGAACGACAAAGCCATCAATGCTTTTGCTTTGCCCGGGGGATACGTGTTTGTAAACCGCGGCGCGATCGAAGCCGCAGACAATGAAGCGCAGCTTGCCGCAGTGATGGCTCATGAATTGTCGCACGTGGCTCTCCGGCATGGGACCAACCAAGCAACCAAGGCGCTCCTGGCCGACTCCCTCGTGGGCGCCTTTGGCACCGTTTTCGGCGACAGCACGGGGGGCGCCATCCTGACGACGCTGGGAAGTTTTACCGCCGGCGGGGTGCTGCTGCGTTACTCGCGAACGGCCGAATCGCAAGCTGATGTAATGGGCACGCAGGTTCTCTACGACGCCGGATACGATCCCCGGGCCATGGCCCAGTTTTTTGAGAAACTCGAAGCGGAATCAAAGGGTAAGAATCCGCCGGAGTTTTTCTCTGACCACCCGAGCCCGGAACACCGCGTCGGGCGCGTCGATGAAGAAATCGAGAAGCTCGGAGGCGCTAAGCCGGGTGCCAAACGGGATTCCGCGGAATTCGAAGCTATTAAACGAGAAGTTCTGGCGCTGCCGGTCGTGAAAAAACCGGTTCCCGGTGTGCCTGGCGCCGTCGCCGCCCCTGGACCGCCATCCCACAGCTTCACCGAGTACAAAGGGAGCGCGTACACCCTCAAGTATCCCGATAACTGGAAAAAGTATCCCGATAATGAGGGAGGCGGCGTTTCGCTTGCTCCCGAGGGTGGAGTTTTAGATGATGGCAGCGGCCACAGCGCCGTGGCGTATGGGCTGATCGTGGGCGTGGTAGAAGCCAAGGGCGATCCCGACGATGGCAAAGCTCTGAACAGCCGAACCAACCAGGTGATTCAGGATCTTCAGAAGGCCAACCCCAGCATGAAAATTGCGCGGCAAGGTGAACGCCTGCGCTTGAACGGTCAGCCAGGGCTCTCGACCTATCTAAGCAATGTGTCTCCCGCGGGCGGCCAGGAAACGGATTGGGTGGTCACCGTGTTGCGTCCGGAAGGATTGGTTTATTTTGTGTGTGTCGCGCCGCAATCTGCCTACGACAATTACGACAAGACGTTTTCCACAATCCTGGACAGTGTCCGATTCGCCCACTAGAAAGAACGGGCCGAATCCGATAGACCTGGCCCGCGAAACGCTCACGTCTCTGTCTGGCTTGTGGCAAAGAAAAAGAGCGGGCGCTACACCAGCGCCCGCTCCGTAGGAGCGATTCAGTGCTACTTTGATATTTCCCGGTTCCCCTGCCTAGTCCAGGCCCGGCAAAACCGGCGTGCCTTCGGCTCGCACGGCATCCAGCGCATCCGGATCGAGTCCCAACAGTTGCAAGATGGTGGGAGCCACTTGCGCGGTTTCCACAAAGCTGTGAAGGGTCTTGGGGCGGAGGTGAGGGTTCGCGACCAGCAGCATCACATTGGTGTCATCCCAAGCGTAGCCGCCGTGTTCGGACTGCTTTTTGTCGCCGCCGGTATAGACCACGCCAACGTTTGGAATCACTACGATGTCGGGACTCCGCGGGTCGCCCCCTTCCCGAAGCTTGCAGCAGGGCCCGGGAACGTTGGGGACGCCGGGTGGGTTAAAGAGCGTGTTCAGTGAGGCGCCATAGTAGATCTGGCCCAGTCCGATCGCTGTGCTGGCATTCTCCAGAGCCGTTACTGCGGCCGTAGTGGTGCTGGCATCCGCCAACCAGATTTGGGAAATGTCGTCCTCAGCCAGTCCGAGGCCGTTGGTCGGGTCGCTATAAACTGCAGGGAGAAGGTTAGGATTAGGGGGTAGCAGGGCTGCCGAGGGCGGCTCGCCGTTGTTGGTCTTCCCAGGAATCGGGAAGAAGCGATTCGGGTCGATCGGCGACTGCCCGTGTTTTGCGGTGACGATGATGGTGGTCGAATCCAAAAGGCCTTCCTTTTTGAGCGCAGAGACCATCTGTCCGATCGCGGCATCCGCGAATACGATTTCCTTCATCATCAGGGGTCTGGGCGTACCCTGGGCGTCCTCATAACCACCTGAGTTGCTGTCGCTTCGGGCTGCGGGCAAGGCTGCCGGACTAACGAGCTTCTCGCCGACGCTGACCGCCTGGAAGTTCATGCCGAGGACCACCGGGACCGGAGCCTTGCTCGTTCCGAGGTGGTTCTTGCCGTTGATCTCGTTCACTACGGCGTTGACTTTCAACTGGTCATAGCATTTGATGGCATCGAAATCGGTCGTCCAGTCATTCCCGTCCATAACGACGTTGGCGCAATTGTAGTTGGTTCCCGCAGTGGTGAGGCCCGGGAGTGGAATCTTGTTGGAGTTGACTTCCGGGGAATAGTAATCATCCACGTTGCTGGGCTGATCGGTTCCGGTGGGGCCCGAAACAAGAGCGTAAACAGCGTGCTTGTCGGACCAGGCTGTGTAACCGCCTGCGGCGTGGATCACGCCATAAATGGTGTTGGTGCGAATGAAGTTCCAAGGATATACGGGTTGGCAGTTGTTAAACGGATCGCGTACCAGCTTGTCGGGATTGATTGATTTAACGCCACCATCGATTTTGGAGTATCCGGGAAAGCCACCATTGAGCTGCGTCTGATCGATTTCATCGCCTTCTTCATATTCGGTCTGCGTTCCGTTGATCACATTCAAATGGCAGGGTCCGCTAGGAAGTCCGTTGCCCGTAGCCATCTTCGGCGGCGCCAAAACGCGATCGTAAGCCACGTCGTAGAACCCGCCTACCGTTCGGGGGCTCCCGCCCGTCACCAATGCCAGCAGGCCAGGAAAGGAATCGGACGGCCGGGAAGTAGTCGTACGGGTATAGTTCACGCCCGTCTTGCCCAAGGCGGCCAAGGTCGGGCAGGTGTTGGATGCCACGCAGTTTTCGTAATCAACCGCGTGCATCCCATCAATGCTGATGAGAAGAACATGCTTGGTCGTGTTTCCGGCGCCAAGCCCGTCTTTGGCGCGGACTGGTGCTGGAAGAGTGGTGCCGATCAATCCGAGAGACAGTGCTACAGCGAGCAATCTTTGTTTCAAGAGAATCTCCTTTGTTGGGGAAAAGGGTGGGACACGCCTAATCCGCCGTAGAGACTAGGTGAGGCGCGTTACAGGAAGGAGAATAAAGCGTGTCGATCGCGTGAATCCAGAAAGGAAAGACCGCACTCTGTAGGCAATGCAACGGGAGCCAAGAGTAGGAGGTACCGACAGTTCTGATCGGCGGCCTACGCCGAACCGCCCTTTTCATTTGAAAGGAAACCTACTCCCGAAACGCGAAGCACTTTCACTTTACGGTGGATGCGACTGGCCACCGCGGACTCATCTGCAAGGCGAAAGCACTTCGGTAAGAATCATCGGCTAGTCGGCGGCTTTGCTGCGTGGGGTGGCCGGCTTCCAGCGCAAAACCGGCTTGCGGGCGGCGCCGACTTCGTCAAGACGCCGGACGCGCGTGGTATGCGGTGCGGTCTTCACGATTTCCGGATTCGTCGCGGCTTCCTCGGCGATGGATTTCATCGCGTCGATGAACAAGTCGCATTCTTCCTTGGACTCCGATTCTGTCGGCTCGATCATCATCGCTCCCGCCACAATCAGCGGAAACGCCGTGGTGTACGGGTGAAAGCCGTAGTCGATCAGCCGCTTGGCGATGTCCATGGTACTCACGCCGTTTTTCTTTTGCTGGGCGTCGCTGAACACCACTTCATGCATGGAGGGCAGGGAATAGGGGAGTTCGTAAACGCCTTCCAGTTTCTTTCGAATGTAGTTCGCGTTCAGCACCGCGTCTTCGGTGGCCTGCCGCACTCCCGGACCGTAAGCGAGGATGTATGCCAGCGCGCGGACTAGCACGCCGAAATTGCTCGTGAATGCTTTTACCCTGCCGATCGAATCCGGTCGCACCGGCTCCAGCGCTAGCCGCCCGCCTTCTTTTTCCACCAAGATGGGCACGGGCCGGAAGGGCTCGAGGAATTTTTTCATCGCCACCGGACCGGCGCCCGGGCCGCCACCGCCGTGCGGAGTCGAGAATGTTTTGTGCAGGTTGAGGTGCATCACATCCACGCCAAGATCGCCAGGCCGTGCCACTCCCGCCAGCGCATTCATGTTCGCGCCGTCCATATAGAGCAGCGCGCCCTTGGCGTGCAAAATTTCCGCGATCTCCGGAATGCGCTGCTCGAAGATTCCCAGCGTCGATGGATTCGTGATCATCAGCGCCGCCACATCTCCGGTGACCAGCTCGCGCAGCTTATCGACGTCGATCTGCCCGTGCGACTCGGACTTGATGTTTTCGACTTCGTAGCCTGCGATCACCGCGGTGGCCGGATTCGTTCCATGCGCAGAATCCGGAATCAAAACTTTTTTGCGCGGATTTCCCTGTTTTTCCAAATAAGCGCGGATCAATAGGAGCCCGGTCATTTCTCCATGTGCTCCCGCGGCCGGCTGCAGCGTAAGGGCGTCCATGCCGGTGATTTCCAGCAGGCATTGTTCCAGCAGGCGCAAGATCTTCAGGCAGCCTAGCGAAAGCTCTTGCGGTTGATAAGGATGTTCGGTGGCGATGCCGTCGAGCCGGGCTACGAACTCATTCACGCGCGGGTTGTATTTCATCGTGCAGGAGCCCAGCGGATACATGCCCAGGTCAATCGCGTAGTTCCAGGTCGAGAGGCGTGTGAAGTGGCGAATAACTTCGATCTCGCTCACCTCGGGGAATCCTTCGATGCCCGCGCGCCGGTAATTCGCGCCGAGCGCTTTGGCGGGATCGGCGGCGGGCACGTCGAGGGGCGGCAATTCGAACGCGCGCTTTCCCGGCGATGACTTCTCGAAGATCAGCCCTTCGCTTTGACTCGTATGCCGTAGCGCTTTTTTGATTTTTGTATTCATTTCCCAGTTCTTGCCCTACAAAGAAGATCGTCCCTTAAACCGGCCGTTCCAGAGCGTTTTTCAGCGCCCCCGCGAAACGTTCAATTTCCCCGCGCTTCGTGGTTTCCGTGACGCACACCAGCGCGCGCTTGGTCAACTCCGGATACGCCGTGCCTAGCGCCAGCGGTCCAATGATTTTCTCCCGCAAGAGCTGGTTATTGAGCAGTTTCACCGAACGCGGCAGCTCGATCGTAAACTCGTTGAAAAACGGTGCGTCAAACGTGCGCCGCACGCCGGGAATCTTCAGCAACTCCGAAAGCGCGAACTGCGCCTTGGATAGGTTTTGCTCCGCCATCTCGCGCAGACCTTCTTTGCCCAGCAGTGTCAGGTGCACCGTCGCAGCGAGCGCGCAGAGCGCTTGGTTGGTACAAATGTTCGAAGTAGCCTTCTCGCGGCGAATATGCTGCTCGCGCGTCGCCAGTGTGAGCACGAATCCGCGCTGGCCTTCCGAATCCGTCGTTTGCCCCGCGAGCCGTCCGGGCATCTGTCGCACGAACTTGTCTCGCGAAGCAATCACGCCCGCAAACGGTCCGCCATAACTTGGCGGCAGCCCGAAACTCTGCCCTTCCATCGCGACAATGTCCGCCTCCGTTGGCGGCTTGACCAGGCCGAGCGAGACGCCTTCCGCGATCACCACGACAAACATCGCACCACCCGTGTGCGTAATTTCCGCGAGCGGCGCGTACGATTCGATCACGCCAAAAAAGTTTGGCGACTGCACCACCACCGCGGCTACATCCTCTTTCAATGAAGCTTTCAGTGCTTTCACATCCACCGTTCCGCTGACCGTGAACGGAATCTCTTCTACGCGAAGCCCCGAATTCTTCGCATAAGTCTTCAGCACTTCGCGATACTCGGGATGCACGGAGCGCGCTACCAGCACGCGCTGCCGGCCCGTCACGCGTTCCGCCATCAACACCGCTTCTGTTGTCGCCGTCGATCCGTCATACATCGACGCGTTTGCCACTTCCTGGCCCGTGAGCTGGCACATCAGCGTTTGAAACTCGAAGATTGCCTGTAGAGTGCCCTGGGTGATTTCCGCCTGATAGGGCGTGTAAGAAGTGAGGAACTCGCCCCGCTGGATGAGCGCGTCGGTTACCACCGAGCGAAGGTGATTGTAAACGCCCGCACCGAGAAAACTCGTGTAACCGTTCGAATTCTCCGCCGCGCGCTCTTTGAAATATTGAATGATCTCCGCTTCCGAATACGGCCCGGGAATTTTCAGCGCCTCGCGCAGCCGGAAGCGTTCAGGAATGCTGGAAAAAAGTTCCTCAATGGATTTTGCGCCGACGGCGCTGAGCATTTCTTGTCGCTCGGCGGGACTCTTCGGGAGGTAGCGCATCAGGCCGAAGCTTCCTGACCCTTGGCGGCGATGTAGGCTTCGTAGGCAGGCGCGTCCATCAAGCCGTTGAGTTCCGCCGCATTGGTCAGCCGCACTTTGATCAGCCACGCCGCGCCATGCGGATCGGTATTAATTTTCTCCGGCTGGTCGTGGAGTTCGCCGTTGGCTTCGATCACTTCGCCCGCGGCCGGCGCATAAATTTCACTGACGGCTTTCACCGATTCCACCGTGCCGAAGGATTTGCCAGTTTCGATCTTGGCACCCGGCTTGGGCAACTCCACGAACACCACGTCGCCAAGCTCATGCTGCGCGTAGTCGGTAATGCCAATCGTCACCAGTCCCTTTTCCACGTTGATCCATTCATGCTCTTTCGTGTAGCGGTAGTTCTTCGGATATGCCATCAGACCACTCCTTGGAATCGGTTCCAGCCCGTCAGGACACTTGCTGAACCGCGGTTTTCTTCGCCCGCTTGTAAAACGGAGTCGGGACCACTTGCGCCTTGCATTTCTGCCCGCGAATTTCCACATACAAACTCGTTCCGATCGCGGAATACGAAGGCGGCACATATGCCAAAGCAATATTTTTCCCCAGCGTCGGCGAAGGCGAACCGCTCGTCACTACCCCAATCGCCTCGCCCGCTTCATTGCAGCAGCAATATTCGTCGCGCGCAATTCCGCGGTCGATCATCTCAATTCCCACTAGCGTGCGCTTCAAACCCGCCGCTTTCGTTTTCTCGAGCGCCGCGCGCCCCACGAACTCTCCCTTTTCCATTTTGCAGTAGCGTTCCAGCCCCGCCTCCCACACATTAATCTTGTCACTGATCTCGTGTCCGTACAGCGCCATCTTCGATTCCAGCCGCAGGGTGTTGCGGCATCCCAGGCCGCACGGTACGATCCCAAATTCGTGCCCTGCTCTGATCACTTTATTCCAAAGCATCTCGCTGGTCGCTACATCGGACGGAACGTAAATTTCAAATCCATCCTCGCCCGTGTATCCCGTTCTCGCGATCAAGGTATTCTTCAGCCCGCAGACCGTTCCGTGCGTGAACCAGTAATTCTTGATGCCCTGCAGGTTCGCGTCCGTCAGCTTCTTCATCACCTCGATGGCGCGCGGCCCCTGAATCGCCAATTGCGTGTAAGCGTCGCTCAACTCCTCGACCGCGCAATCGAAACTCTTTGTATTTTCCCGCACCCAGCTGATGTCTTTCTCGCGCGTCCCGGCATTGATCACCAGCAGATAATCATCTTCCCCCAGCCGGTGCACGATCACGTCGTCCACAAACGTGCCTTCGGGATAGAGCATCGCCGAATAATGCGCCTGGCCAATGGCTAGCTTCGAGGCATCATTCATGCTGATGTGTTGCACTGCCGCCAGCGCCCCGCCGGGCTTCCCTCCGTTGTGGATGCGTATGTCGCCCATGTGGCTGACGTCGAACACACCCACGCTGCCGCGCACGGCCTGGTGTTCTGCGATCAGTCCGCCGCTTGATGGATATTCGACCGGCATGTCCCAGCCGCCAAAATCGACCATCTTGGCGCCCAATCGGCGGTGCAACGCGTTCAGCGGCGTCTTACGAAGCGCGCTTTTGTGTGGAGTTGCGGCGGAGTCCATTCCAATGGCTCAAGCAGAAATCGATACTAGCACGCGGGTTCCAACCGGTCAAAGAAGCCGCCACGAGGGCCACGATGGCGGCAGGTCAAAGGAACGATTGCGGCGTTTATCAGCCGGGTAGACGTTGGCGGCATTGGCTCTACGGTGATAGGCGCACAAAAAAAAAACAAGCTGAGTCGTTACTTCTTCTTTTTTTTTGGACTCGGAAATTCTGCCCGCCTGAGGAGTGTTCGCATTTAGGAGTTAAGTGACTCGCCGGGACCTCTCACCTTCACCTTGCCCAACCTCCCATGCTCAGGTACAGTTTCCGGAGAGGCCCCATGCAAGGTCCAACCCATTGCGCGCAATGCGACTTGCCGGAAGAGCGCTGCACCTGCGAAAAATACTGCACCATCTGCCAGGGGCAAAACAACGTGCGCTTGTGCATGGACGGTCTCTACTATTGCCCGGATTGCCGGGAAGCCTGCGAAGTCTCACTTGCCAGTAGCCGTGGCCGCTGAACCCCAAATTTTTCGCTTGCTCCTCGATTCTGACGCGCGCCTGGCGGCCGCTGCCGGAGGTGTGGTCCGCTATCTCGCCGATGTCGCCGGGCTCGAGAACGATGCTGCCGCTCGCTTGCAAGCCGCGGTGATCGCTGCCTGCGCGGAGGCTTTTGAGCATCTGACCGTGCCTCATTCGCAACTGCAAGTCACCTTCACGCGCTTTCCCGACCGCATGGAAGTTGCTCTGTCCCGTCCAGGCGAGGACTCTCCGGCGATTGGCCTTGACGCCATCGCTGGGTTTGCCACGCAAGTTACTGGCACGGGCTCCCTCAAAACTGTTTTTGCCGGATTCGACCGCGTCCAATACGAAACGCACGACGGAGAAGCCGTCACTCGCTTGACAAAATACTTTGGCCAAGTCGCTCCCAAAATTTAGTCGTCGCTTAAAAAGAAGCTGGCCAGACAGCTTCGCCGTCTGGCCAGTTTCCTTTTCGCTGTTACAATCCGTCGCGCTTTACATCTTCAGCGCGAACGTGTTCTTGCGAATAAGTGTCGCCATCTGGTCGTCGCTCAGCGACATTCGTATCGTTAATCGATCGCCCGCCGGAGTCACCCTAGCTTGATCGATAAGAGCGGCCAAATCGGGGTTGTCCTTTTGCGCTTGATACTTTTTATAAAGGAACCCCGCCTGCACCAACTGCGCTAGTGTGTTGGCATCCTCCGTTGTTCCGCAAACCGCTTGAAACTTTCCGTCGAGCCCGCTGCTGGCTTCCACGTTGATAATCATGTTCTGCATCCGTGCCACCAGTTTCGCCGCTTCCGGGAACTGCCCCACTTCCGGCGCCAGTTGCTGCAGCGCCAAACGCGTATAAGCGGGATTCAGCACGGCCCAGACCACGCCGTTTCCGTTAGCCTCGTTGATCAGCGGAAACAGTTTATCGTTGTTCATCAAACCTTCTTCACCGCCAAACCGCACCTCGATCATCTTTTCGAGAACCGCGCGATGGCCAAAGGCCGCGGTGCTGGAATCGAGGAAAAAGAAAAACAAATCGCTCGCTCCCGAGCCTGTTCCGAAGGCATAAAGCGTGTAACCCCGTGCCTTAAATGTCGGAAGTTTCTGCTGCTTGAAGAAGGCTTCCGTGGAATTCGGATTGTAAGTCCCGAGTGCCACGCCAACGATCTCTTCACCGGTGGGAACGTCCGTTGAGCCCGGGCCTTCGCTCTTTGCCGTCAATCCCTCGGCCACAAGCCCCCAAGCAAGTTCATCGACTTGCGAGTTCGGATCCACTCCCGCCGAGGCCAGAAATTTTTCGAATTGCCGGAAGCGTTCCGGAAGCATTTGCTCCTGCAGTTGCGGAAACCATTTCAGCGTCCGCGCTTTTTTCAAGTCCGCGTAGGCAAATTCTCCAATCTCCTTGGGGAAGAGCGCAATAATGTCCGTGCCAAGGCGGCCGGCCTGCGCCGGTTTCCCCGTCGCCAGGGCCATCACCACCAAAATGCCGGCGGCCACAATTCTGCGGATCAGCAAACCCGTCCGAGTCTGCGCCGCACCTGACTTCTTTCTTGCTTTCACGTCGTGCTCCTTTCAAATGGGGCAGAGGGAACTATCAGTCTACGCCGTTGTCGCGCGCGGCGCATTCCCCAGACGTTCCCGCAACGCCGCAATCTTCGCGCGCATGGCGGCGGCGTAGGCCGTATCCGTCAGTCCTTCGAGATTGATCTCTACGTTGGCCATTGCTCCGCGCCCGCCCGCTTCCGCCATCAACCGTGCTACTTCCAAGTCTGACCGCATGGATGCGGGTACAATGGCGTGCAGTTGTCCGAGCCGTTCGAAAAGTTCAACAGTTCGCTCGGCCACTTCCAAAGGCACTTCCGCTGCGCCCTTGGTCGCTTTCTGTAGGACTTCCTCGCGCTGTTTCGTTTCCTGGGCATCCCCTTGCGGTAACTTGAACGCCGCCACCACCGCTTCATACGAAGCGGCGTCATGGTCAATCGCCCTGGCAAGTTCGTCCGCGATTCTCCGCATTTCGTCCAGAGCGGCCGAGAGTTGGTCCACATATCCCGCTTGCGATTTCTTTCTTCGCGAAAGTCCGGCGACCATCTGCCCCAAGGCGGCCGCCAGCGCTCCCGCATAGGCCGAGACGCTTCCCCCTCCCGGAGTGGCCGCGGGCGTTGCCACGGCATCCAAAAATGGCCGCGCCAGAGCCGCCAGTTTTCCGTCCCTTGCCGCCTCCATCGGCGCGCCGCTAAGCGCGGCCGCCAGTTTGTTTTCAAACACTTGCGCGGGAGAGAAGTTCTCGAGTTGCAGGAAAAAGTCGGCCGTCAACTCAATCGCTTTTTTCGGCACCAGCCCGACGATTTCGCTCCCCACGGGCATCACGCCGTAGCGTTCCGCTTCACGCTTCACCGCTTCATATACTCGATGCATCGGTGTCTGCTCGAAGTCCGTCAAGTTGATCGACACTTGCGCCAGGTTGCGCGCTTTCAGTTCCACGCCCATCGACTTCACATATCGAAATCCGCCCGATGAGAATCGGATAGCCTTGGCGATTTTGTTCGCGATGCTTACATCGGAGGTATTCAAATTCACGTTGTAGGCAATGAGAAACTTTCGCGCCCCCACCACGGTCACACCCGCCGTCGGATGCAACTTCGGTTCTCCAACATCCGGCTGGCGGTCGAGATTGTGCTTCATCTCTTCGCGCAGGCCTTCAAATTGCCCGCGACGAACGTTTTCAAGGTTCACGCGGTCCGGCCGCGTCGCCGCCGCTTCGTAAAAGAACACCGGTATGCGGTAGCGCTTCCAGATTTCGTTACCGACGCGCCGCGCCAGCGCCACGCAATCTTCGAGGGTCACGCCCTCGATGGGAATAAACGGCAGCACGTCCGTCGCCCCAACGCGCGGATGGGCCCCGCTATGTTTCGTCAGGTCGATCAGCTCCATGGCCTTCCCGGTTCCCAGAATGGCTGCTTCCGCCACCGCGTCCGGGTCGCCCGCCAGAGTGATCACGCACCGGTGATGGTCGGCATCCATCTCGCGGTCCAGCACGTACACCTCCGGCACGCTGCTCATGACCGCGACAATGGCATCCACCTTCGCTGGGTCGCGTCCTTCTGAAAAATTGGGCACGCACTCAATCAGTCGCTTCATTTTTTCGGTTTCTTATCCTGTTGTCCTGCCCAGTTTGCGGGAAGTTTCCTCGGGCGGTCTGGCAATGTCGGCCTTTCATACACGAACACTGGCTTCTTCGGATTGTTGGGCGCCCCCGGGGCTTGGCTCGCTGAGCCCGGCGTTGGCGCCGGGCTCAGCGACTCTTGTCCCGGCGGGCCGAATCTTTTTGCTGGCCTCGCTCCCCCCGGCAAAGGTCGCAGTGGCCACTGCGGCCCGATCATCGGCTTGAAGTTCGGTGACAACGGCTTCGCCATCACTTGCCGCGTTTGCACGGCTTGCTTGGATTTTTCCCTCTGCCCAGCGCCCGCTTGTTCTTGGCGGTAACGCCTCATCACCCACGCAAACCAAATAAACCCTCCTACCCACAGCCCAGTAACGACAGCATCGTAACCGCTTAGACCGCCTGCTTTTCCCAAGATTATGATGGCCAGGGAAATGGCCACTACAAAGCCATAGAAATATTCTGCGAACAAGCTCCTGGCTTTCCGCGGCCCGATCTTCACAAGCCGTACTCTCTTTATCGGCCTCTTCGAATAGTTAGATGGGGGTTTGTTCGGCTGCATGGATCACGCGACCACGCTTCACAGTCATCCAGCAATGGCTCACTCCAAAATAATAGGGAATTTCCCGGTAGTCGGCCACCTCGAATACCGCGATGTCCGCTTGTTTGCCAACCTCCAGCGATCCAATCGTTTTATCCCGCCGCAGAGCGTATGCCGCATTGATGGTCGCCGCGGCAATCGCTTCCGCCGGTGTCATGCGCAATTGCGTGCAAGCCAGCGACAAAATCATCGGCATGCTCAGTGTCGGACTCGTTCCCGGATTGTAGTCCGTCGCCAGCGCGACAATCGCTCCCGCGTCAATCAGCGCTCGTGCCGGCGCATATTCCTTCAGCCCCAGATGAAAATCGCAGCCCGGCAGCAGCGTTGCCACGGTGTCCGATTTTCCCAGCGCTTGGACATCGCTTTTGTTCACCCGCTCCAGATGATCGCAACTCGCTGCCCGCATCAAGATCGCCAGCCGCGCCGCTCCCGTTCGCGAAAGCTGCTCCGCATGCACCCGCGGCTCGAGCCCCCACTGCCGGCCCGACTGCAGCACGCGTTTCGATTGCTCCACCGTGAATGCCCCGCGGTCGCAAAACACATCGCAAAATTCCGCTAGCCGGCTCTCGCCAATCTCCGGCAGCAAGTTTTGCTCCATGAACTTAATATACTGCTCGGCTCCGCCGGCTTTCCCCTGGTACTCCGCTGGCACCATATGGGCCCCAAGAAATGTGGATACGATCTCCAAAGGCTGCTCTTTCGCCAGCTCCTTGTGCAATCTTAGAATCTTCAATTCGCTTGTAACATCCAGCCCGTATCCGCTCTTCGCTTCGACCGTCGTCGTCCCGTACGCAGCAAAAAGTCTTAGCGCCGCCAGCGCCCGTTTCTTCAATGCCTCATTCGTAGCCGCGCGCAGTTTCTTCACCGAATTCAGAATCCCGCCGCCCTTCCGCGCAATCTGTTCATAGCTCGCCCCCGCAATTTTCAACTCGTACTCTTCCGCTCGGCTCGCCGCGTGAACGAGGTGCGTATGCGAATCAACAAATCCCGGCAGCGTCACGCGCCCACCTAGATCGCTCTTCTCCGCCGCCTGCGCTTCCGGCAGTTTTTCCACTTCCGCGCGCGTTCCCACTGCCGCAATCAACCCATCGCGCACCAACAGCGCGCCATCCTTAATCAATTCAAGATTGGAAAGGGTATTGCCCCGCCGCGGTCCGCGCCCGCAGAGCGTTAGCAGTTGCGATGCACCCGTAATCAGAAGGGAATCCGCCAAGGCTTACGTATTATGCCCAAAACAAAACCGGCAGGACAGGCTTTAGCCTGTCCTGCTCGGAAAACTGTTTCTTCCGCTGCGAGCTCGATTACGCGCCCGCCGCTTGCCCCCTGTACGCGGGCAAAAACACTTCCCGCGCAAATGTCTCATACGAAGTCGGCGTGGTGTTCTTCGTCGATCTCGGTTCCAGCATCTTCACGTGTCCACGATTAAGGGCACTCGCCAATTCCAGGATCGACTCCGCGAAATTCCTCGACATCCCCGTGGAAATCATCCCTTGCACGATCTGATCATCCGGCGGCCGCACGTACTCAAGCCCCGGCTTCCCGATCACCCCTGCGACGATGACGGCGATCTCCTGGTAGGTCAAGTCCCGCTGTCCCTGCAGTTCATGTGTCTGCTTTCCTTTGAAATCAAGTTTTAGCAGCGCCTCCGCGGCAGCCGCTCCGATGTCCTTGCTGGCGATCATGGGGAGTTTCACGTCGGCAGCTACCGGCCCGGCCATCTTTTGAAGGTTCCGGATGACTCCCGCTTGAGGCAAGGTATTTTCCATGAAGTATCCGGCTCGCAGATGCAGAACATTCAACCCCTTGATCTGGCTCAATTTCGTTTCCATTTCGTGGAGTCCCACAATCGGCCCAGTCTTGTCCGTTTTGTCTGCTCCAACACTGCTCAGGGTGACCGCATGCTGCACTGCGGCGTTTTCCAGCGCTTTGGCGATCACGTTGTTCGCCTGGCTCTGGAATCCGCGGTAGTTTTCGTGGGTTGGATCAGGCGGAATCATGACGTACACCGCCTCTGCCCCGGTGAACGCCCGGCTCAGCGCCTTCTCGTCGGTGACGTTGGCCGCGAATCCTTCCGCTCCCCGGCTGATAAACGCCGCCAGTCTTTGGTTATCGCGTCCCACAACGCGAACTTTCTTCTTCTTGCTCAGCAGCTCGTTAGCAACTATCGTGCCGGTGTGTCCGGTAGCTCCCAGAATTACGTACATGACTTCCTCCTTGCTTGGTCTTGCTGGGTGTTGGTTAGGATGCCACGAAGGGTGCTTGCGTCAACCGCTAAATCATAGGAATTTTGACGCTCGTCTTTTTTGCAAATTGAATTGCTTCCGGATATCCCGCATCCACATGCCGCGCGACACCCATCCCGGGATCATTCGTGAGCACCCGTTCGATGCGTTTCGCCATTTCTTTCGTTCCGTCCGCTACCGTCACCTGTCCGGCATGCTGCGAATACCCAATCCCCACTCCACCGCCATTATGAATGGACACCCACGACGCCCCGCTCGCGGTATTGATGAGCGCGTTCAGCAGCGGCCAATCCGCAATCGCGTCTGACCCATCCCGCATCGATTCCGTCTCGCGATAAGGTGAGGCCACCGACCCGCAATCCAGATGATCCCGCCCCATCACCACTGGGGCTTTAATTTCACCTTTAGCCACCAACTCGTTCAGCGCCAGCCCAAATTTGTCCCGCTCGCCGTAACCCAGCCAGCAAATCCGCGACGGCAGCCCCTGAAACTTCACCCTCTTCTGCGCCAATTTAATCCAGCGCTGCAAATGCTCGTCCTGCGGAAACATTTCCATTACCAGTTGATCCGTCCGCGCAATATCGGAAGCCTCTCCTGAAAGCGCCGCCCACCGGAACGGTCCTTTGCCCTCGCAAAACAGCGGCCGGATATAGGCCGGTACGAATCCCGGAAAGTCATAAGCGTTCTTCACGCCCTGCTCGAACGCGAACGTTCGAATGTTATTTCCATAATCAAACGTCACCGCCCCCAGCTTCTGCAAATCCAGCATTCCCTGGACGTGCGCCGAGATCGCCGCCATCGCATGCTGCTGGTACTGTTCCGGATTTTTCTTCCGCAGCTCCAGCGCCGTTTCCAGCGTCATTCCATTCGGCACGTATCCGCCGATGGGATCGTGCGCGCTGGTCTGATCCGTCAGCAAATCCGGCACTATCCCGCGCTTCGCCAGTTCCGGAATCAAGTCCGCACAGTTTCCCACTAGCCCAACTGAAGTGGCCTCGCCTTTGCGCACCGCATTCTTCAAAATGCGCAGGGCTTCATCCAGCGAAGTCACCATCACGTCGCAGTAGCCCGTCTTCACGCGCCGCTTGATGCGCTCCGGGTCCACGTCAATCCCCAGGAACGCCGCTCCATTCATCGTTGCCGCCAGCGGCTGCGCTCCGCCCATGCCGCCCATTCCCCCGCTCACCACCAATTTCCCCGCTAGGTTCCCGCCAAAATGTTTTTTCCCGGCCGCCGCGAACGTTTCGTACGTCCCCTGCAAGATCCCCTGCGTCCCGATGTAAATCCAGCTACCCGCTGTCATTTGCCCGTACATCAGCAATCCCGCGCGGTCCAGCTCATGAAAGCGGTCCCAATTATTCCAATGTCCCACCAGATTCGAATTGCACAGCAACACCCGCGGCGCATACTCATGCGTCCGAAAAATCCCCACCGGCTTCCCGGATTGCACCAGCAGCGTCTCGTCTGCCTCCAGCGTCTCGAGCGAACGCACGATGGCGTGAAAACATTCCCAATTCCGCGCCGCTTTCCCCGTCCCCCCATACACCACCAGCTCTTCCGGCTTCTCCGCCACCTCCGGATCCAAATTGTTCATCAACATCCGCAGCGCCGCCTCCTGCTGCCACCCCTGGCAAGAAATCTCCGTCCCCCGCGCTGCCCGAAATGGCCCTTGCGACAATCCGGCATCCGCCTTAGTTCCCGAGGCCGTCCCCGCCACCGTCTCTGACATTTTCCCACTCATCAATTTCCCTCTGCGCCGCCCATACTAGCCCACCCGGCCCCTTTTTTCACTGCGCTTCCTCCGCGGCCGTAGGTAATGAAACCGCACCAAATAAATCTTCTCGCTTCGGCCGTGCTTCGCCACTTTCAGCAAATCCAGCACTCCCAAAAATCCTGACTCGCGTGCCAGTTCAGGAGTAATGTCCGGAAACCCTATGGGCTCAATCGAATCGATCTCGATCGCTCCTTCCCCCATCGGGTAGCGCTCCCCAACTCGCACGCGCGGACGCCACCAGAACCGCACGCTGCACGTGATCTCCCCTCGCCGAACCCCCTCGCGCAGCCTCTTTGTGAACTCCATGAACAGATTTTACTCTTCCTCGGTTGCTCTGTTCGCTTATATAGAAAGCTTCAGTGCTTCGCCGAGGCGCAGAAACATTCTGCTTGCGGCTTGCACTCGCTCGCGGACATCGACTCCGTCAGGACCTCCATGCCGGTCAGGCCTTTGATTCCGCCCGAGCAGGCTATGCTTTTCGTCGAGGAAGTCCACCACCGGCTGGCTCTCGTTTCCCTCTCACCCGAGGAATACTTCGCGGCAATTCGGGACACCGCTTCGCGTGGTTTCAATAGCGGCCGCATTTTCGATCGATTGCTCTCTAGCGTGCGCCGCCAAATGCAAGGCCCAGGCCATCTACACCTGGAATCTCAAACATTACCAGTCCCTGGCCCCCTGACCTCGCTACTCGCGTCCGGACCCCGTGACCCCACCACCGCCGTTTTAGCTCTTGGGAAGGTCGGCGCGTTTTTGCAGTCCACGCCCTAACCCCTGGTGGCCAACAAGCTCAGCAAGATCTTAAAACGAAAGCCGGCCACTCAGCTGGATTTGACGGCCAGGCGTCATCGCCATAGTGATAGTCCCAAACTGCGGCTCATTGACATAGCGGTTCGGTGTGCCGAGATTGACTTTATTTAGCGAGTTGAAGGCTTCGGCGCGGAACTGAAAATTAGCTCTCTCCGTGATGCGGAAAGCGCGCGCCAGCGCGAAGTCCAAAGTCTCTAGCGGCGGGCCGTACACCGAGTTGCGGCCCACATTGCCGTATGTAAAGGCTGGGGGAGCTGCGAACGCCGCGGGATTAAACCATTCGCCGGCGGTACGAGTTTCCGGCCCGAAAACGGGTTGGCCAGTAACGTTGGCGCGGATGGGATTTTCGCCCAGCACGGTTCCGGAATTCGCGGTATCACCGAACACGGAGATGGTGAAAGGCATACCCGATTGGGCCTGATAGATGGCCGAAAGATGCCAATCCTGGGTGATGAGGCGAGCCCACTCCTGCTCCCGGACGGCGGGAATATCGTAAACGCTGCTCAAGGCGAAACGATGGCGCACGTCGCAGCCTGGCCCCTTTTCAAGATTCAAATCCAGGTTGTTTTGCGGAATGGAGGCTTCATCCATCGGCGAACGGAAGTCCGGAGCATTGGTGAGATTTTTGGCCAGGGTATAGTTGGCTAAAAAGCTGAGGCCGTGCGAATAACGCCGGCGGACATTCACGTAGCCTGCGTCGTACCAACTCTGCGCCGTGTTTTCCAGAAGATTGATAGTACTGACGGGAAAAGTCTCGCTTTGCACCACGCCGGTGGCGCTGCTCGGGGTCAACACGGTTCCTGGCACAAACGTAAGGGTCTTGAACGGGCGCCTCGGCCCCAACGGCCCCGGTCCAGGAAGCGTGTTGTTGATCAAATGCGCCCGTTGTAGGTGGAAACCGCGCGCGCCGATGTAGCCCACTTCCACAGAAGTATTTTTGCCCAAGCTTTTTTGCACCGACGTATTCCATTGCTGCACGTACTCGGCGGGCGCGTGCGAATCGAAAGCCGTGAAACTCACCGTGGTGGGCGTTAGCGTTCCCGCGCCGAGAACCGGAGTCCCGAAATTCATCCCCGTATTGAACAGCGACGCTGGCGGAGTGAAGTTATCCGCTTGCTGCGTCTCCGGGAAAACGTACGGAACGTTATGGCGTTGGTTGCACCAGGTATTCAGATCGACCGGCGTGAAAAAGATTCCATAGGCGGCATGCCACACCAGGCCCACGCCGGGAAGGCTCTTGGCGATTCCCAGTCGCGGCGCAAAATTGTGCTTATTGGCGTACATGAGGCCCTTCGGATAGCCCAACTCGCCGCCGATGAACACACTGGGAACGCCATTGTTGAACACCAGGTTCGTGTTGGTGTTTTCCTTGTCGTAGAGCGGACTGGTGTACTCATAGCGCAGACCAAGATTGAGAGTCGTCGTGGGCGTCAGCTGCCAGCTGTCTTCCGCGAAGGCCGCGCTTCCCCAGGCTCGCAAATCCATTTGTGGAATGCCGGCCTGGCGCTGCTTCACGGTGGGCAAGCTGAGCAGCATGCTGGCGAGTCCTGAGCCGCTGCCGTCATTGAAACCAAATTCGGTGGTGTAACCCGTGGTGTACTGGTAGTAGCCACGATTCTGGAAGAAACCCCACATCGGCCAAAAATAACGGTGGAATTCGCCCCCGAATTTCATTCCGTGGCGTCCCCGCTGCCAAGCGTAGGTGTCGCGGAATTCCAGCGTCGTGTCCCAGGCGTGCATCGGCGTGGCTGCAAACGTGTCGCCGATCCCCGTATATCCCTGAACCGCAAACCACGGCGCTCCCCACGCGTTCTTGCCGCCAAACCCGATGCCCTGGATACCGAGTTGGCCGACGATGTCGTTAACGGCGTCATTCTGAGACGTGCGATCCATGGACAGCCGCGAGACAGCAGCGGAGAGAGTGTTCACTTTAGCGGCCGAGAAAACGTGATTCCACGAGATTACCGCTTGTTGCGAAAGATTGTTGAAGTTCACGCCGAACCCAGGCAAGTTCTCGGTCGTGGAGGTCATGCCGCTGCTGGGCGAAAATCCATTCTCGCCGCCCGCGGAATAGCGGCCTAGAAGTGTGTCTCCATTCGAAAAATTGTGGTCCACGCGAAACGTCCCCTGGTCCTGAAAATGAGTCTCGTTGCGGACATCCAGGTAATTGTTGGAGTCCGCCGCCCCCGCCATCATCATCATGTTCGGCGGCGGCACGTAGTGGAGCAGAAAGGCCTCGAGAAGAGGATTGATTCGGCCGGATGGAATTTGATTGTTGTTAAACTGCGAACGCGTGTACGGGAAATTGGAAGGCCCGGTCGGCAGACTGGGGTTGTAATTCGGATTCTTTACGGCCGTGGTCGGGTCGAATATTTTGAAGGGGCTCATGCTGAAATCGCCCATAATTTCCGCTTGCGTGGGCACCGTCAAAATCTGGGCATCCGCTTGTGCCAGCCGCAAGCCCTCATAATTGACGAAGAAAAACGTTTTCTTTCCCATGAGCGGGCCGCCGAAAGAAGCCCCATAATTGTTTTGTACCAGGTGATTGTTTCCCATGGACGCGAAGGTGCTCGCATCCATGCCCCCGTTGCGAAGAAATTCGTAAACCGTTCCGTGGTATTGATTGGAGCCGGAATGCGTCACGATATTGATCTGACCGCCGCCTGCGCCTCCCATGTCCGCGGTGTAGCTGCTCGTTTCCACTTGAAATTCTTTGACCGCGTCTGGCGATGGGCTCAGGTTCTGCGTGTTGAAGGTCGGATCGGTGTTGCTGGCTCCATCCAGCAGGAAAAAGTTCGCGTTCGGGCGGGCGCCCCCAAGCACCACCGCCGATCGCTGGCCCGGCCGCCAGTAGAGAGGATTCGTCGTGCCCGTCTGTGCTCCAAATCCCACGTGCGCCCCCGGCACGGTTAGCACCAGGTCAATCAGCATGCGCCCATTGAGTGGCAATTCGCGAATCGAGGAGGGCTCGACAACTTCACCGACACTCGCGTCCGCGGTTTGCAAAACTTCGCCGCCGGCAGTGACTTTTTCTTTCTCCGCGATAGAACCCACCCTCAGGGTAATCTCCACCGCCAATTTTTGGCCGACTTCTAGTCGTAGAGATTGCATTGCGGTAGCGAGCCCGCTCGCTTCCACTTTTAGTTCGTAATCATCGGGCAAGAGGGCCGGGGCCTCGAAGAGTCCTTGCTGGTTCGTCAACACACGGCGAACCGCTCCCGTGCTTGCGGCCGTTAACTCTACGGTGGCGCCGGCAACGGCGAGATGTTGCGAATCCGTTATCGTTCCCGTCAGAACGGCGTAGTTGCTCTGCCCAAACCCAGGCAATGCCAGCCCCAGCAGAAATAGCGCCGCGCAGATTCGCTTCATGTCGTTTGTCCCTCCACAAGAAATGCACGCCCAAACGAGCGCGTTCCTCCGGGCACAGGAAACGAGCGCTTCAGTCTCGCGAGATATGTTGTCAGCCCCGGGTGGCCGAAACTTTAGGGGCAAGGAGATTAAGCAGCAATAGTAGGAAACCATTAGATTGCTGCCGGATGATCGCCAGTGTACGGCCGCTTCTACGCCACGATCGCGAACGGCTGGCATTCGGCCATCCCGATAACAGTGCAGTCATCTTTCTTGCCGGACAGATCCGGGCCTCTTCCGGCCCTCAGCTGCCAGCGCCGCTGGCTCTTCGTCATCTTCGTCACGGAGCGATAACGAAAATGTCCCTCGCGGATGTATACTGCGCCCAGGCCCCGCAGCGTCCAACGGTTCAGCCGTAACGGATCCGCTGGGCATTGCCGAAGGCGAAAGCTTCTGCTGACCCAAAAGCTTTTGTGAGCGGGCGACCGAGCAGCAAGCGCCGCCCGTTGTGAGGGAAACAATGGTTACAAGACGTGAATTTCTCGATGCACTCGCAGTTAGCACCGCTGGCTTGGCCGTGGGAACAACCGCTAAAAGCTACAGCCGGATTCTCGGCTCGAATGAACGTCTCAACTTTACCGTCATCGGGCTCAATGGCCGCGGCTACGCTCATCTCTCCTCGCTCAAGGCCAACAAGGGCGCTGCCCGCATCGCCTATGTCTGCGATGTGGACGGCAACATCCTTAGCAAGTTCGCCGCGGCCACGGAAAAAGAAACGGGTGAAGCCCCCGCCACCGAAAAAGATTTTCGCAAGATTCTCGAGCGCAAGGATGTCGACGCCATCACCATCGCTACTCCCGACCATTGGCACACACCGATCGCCATCGCCGGCTTGCAAGCCGGCAAGCACGTCTACGTGGAAAAGCCCTGCAGCCACAATCCCGCCGAGGGAGAAATGTTGGTCCAGGCGCAGCAGAAATATGGAAAGCTCGTGCAAATGGGCACTCAGCAGCGCTCTTCGCCGCACACCATCGAAATCGTCCAAAAAATTCATGACGGCATCATCGGCAAGCCTTACCTCGCCAAAGCCTGGTACAGCAACACTAGGAAATCCATTGGTACCGGCAAGGAAGTTCCCGTGCCCGCGCAATTAGATTGGGATTTGTGGCAAGGTCCTGCGCCGCGCCGCCCCTATACGGACAACATCCATCCCTATAACTGGCACTGGTTCAGAAACTATGGCACCGGCGAGACCCTCAATAACGGCACCCACGAAGTCGATGTCTGCCGCTGGGCCCTGGGCGTCGATTTTCCTCAGAGCGTCACGGCCTCAGGCGGCAGATACCAGTTCAAGGATGACTGGCAGTTTTATGACACGCTGATCACCAGCTTCGTCTACGAAGACCGCATGTTGTCCTGGGAAGGCAAGAGCTGCCAGGGGATGCGGTATTACGGCCGCGATCGCGGTTCGGCGATCATGGGAACCACGGGCACCGTGGTTGTCGATCGCGATGGCTACGAAATCTTTGACCTCAAGGGTAAAAAGACCGGCGATTTCAAGGTTGGCAGCACAACCTCATCCGCTGACCTCCAGGGCCGCGATTCCATGACCGACCTGCACTTCGCCAATTTCATCGCCGGAATCCGCAATGGTGAAAAGCTCAACGCGCCGATCTCTGTCGGCAACGTCGCCGTCACCATGCTGCAGCTTTCCAACATCGCCTGGGAAGTCAATCGCGAACTCCATCTCGACCAGAAAAGCGGACGCATCCAGGACGATCCGGAAGCCATGAAGATGTGGGCGCGCGAGTACGAGAAGGGCTGGGCGATGCATGTGTGAGTTCCCCGGCTGCTGCCGAAGTGATTCGCCGCTTGCGAAAAACATGTTTTCACGCCGCGATTTCCTCCGCTCCAGTGCGGTCGTCGCGGGAGCGTTCGCTGCTGCAAATGACCTGCTCGCGTTCGCTCCGGAGCTGCCATCCCCTGAGGAAGCCTCTCCGATTCGCCTCGGCCTAGCCAGCTACACCTTCCGCAACTTCACCCGCGCGCAAGTGATCGCCTTCCTGAAGCAGCTCAACGTGCTCGCGCTGAACGCCAAGGACGTGAAAGATCATCTTCCGGCGGATGCGCAGCAGGAGGCCGCCGCGCTCGCGGACTATGCCGCCGCTGGTATCACCATTCACGCCGCCGGAACGATCTATTTCCCGAAAGACGAAGACGCGGACATCCGCGCCAAATTTGAGTACTGCAAGCGCGCCGGGATTGGCGTCATCGTCGCCGGCGACCCCGCGCCGGAAACCCTGCCGCGCATTGAAAAATTCGTGAAGGAATACGACATCCGCTTCGCCATCCACAATCATGGCCCGGAAGACAAATTGTGGCATTCGCCGCTCGATGTTTTGAAGGCCGTAAAGAGCATGGATCCGCGTATGGGCTGCTGCATTGACGTCGGCCATACCGTTCGTGCCGGCACCGATGTAGTGCAAGCGATCCACGAAGTCGGTCCCCGCCTCTTCAACATGCACGTGAAAGACCTGGCGGACTCCCAGGCGAAAGACAGTCAAGTCGCGGTGGGAGAAGGCATGATGCCCCTAAGCAAAATCTTTGAAGCTTTGATGGCCCAGAAGTACAAAGGCTTCGTCGATCTCGAATACGAAATTCATCCCGACGACCCCATACCCGGCGTAATCGCCAGCTTCGCCTACATGCGCGGCGTCCTAACCGGCCTGGGCTATCCCAGCCGCGGCTGAATCCTTTGCTGCTTTTCTTTTTGTCCTGCCGAAAACGGCGGGGATGCCATTAAGGAGTTTCCATGAAACGACGCGATTGGATCCGAGCTGGTTTTGTTGCGGGTGCCGCGGCCGCGCTGCGCCCTCCGCTTGGGAAGGCCCAGAGTGCGGCGCAGTCTTCCGAGTTGACGCCGGCGCAAAGCGGTGTTGACGCTTCGAAAGACCTTGCGGCGCCAGGCTGGAAGCCTCTGTTTCTGGACGACCACCAGAACGAAACCCTTATCGTGCTCAACGACCTGATGATCCCGGCGACGGACACTCCCGGCGCCAAGGAAGCGCTGGTGAATCGCTATATCGACCTAGTGCTGGCTGCCGAGAAGCCCGAGACACAACGAGCGTTCCTGAATTCTCTCGCATATCTGGATGGGGAAAGCATGCGGCGTTTCAAATCGGCGTTTCGCTACCTGTCGCGCGAAGACCAAGATGATTTGCTGCACTCGCTGGCGTATACCGTTAATGAGAGCAGATGGACGGGTGAGGCGGATGCGCAGCCCAATGTCGGTCGCGTTCATTTCGAAGCGCTAAAGGGGCGCATCATGATGGCTTACTACAGCTCACAGCTTGGCGAGAAGGAACTCGGCTGGGACGGCGCATTTGCGCACGGCCCTTATGAAGGCTGTGAGCATCCGGAAGGGAATCACAAATGACCATGCATTACGCAGCGCAGGACCCTCTCGAGCAAACCTACGATGCCGTAGTTGTGGGATCTGGCGCCACCGGCGGCTGGGCTGCGAAACAACTTGCCGAGGCCGGACTGAAAGTCGCTTTGCTCGAAGCCGGCCGCGCGGTCACGCCAAAAGAATTTACCGAACACATGCCGAGCTACAAGCTCAAGTATCGCGATCACTCTCCCGAGATCGTGCGCACGCGGCCCGTGCAAAAGCAGTGCTACGCTTGCATGGAATATAACTACGAGTGGTTTGTCAACGACCTCGAAAATCCTTACAGCACGCCAACTGGCAAGCCCTTTACCTGGCAACGCTTGCGCGTGCTCGGCGGGCGATCACTGGTCTGGGGCCGCCAGAGTTACCGCTTGAGCGATAGTGATCTCAAAGCGGCGAGTCAGGACGGGTATGGCGATGACTGGCCGTTCCGTTATGCCGATCTCGCTCCTTACTACGACATCGTGGAGAAGTACGTGGGGATCAGCGGAGCGGCCGAGGGCCATGAAATGTTGCCCGACGGGCAATTTCTGCCGCCCATGAAAATGAGCTGTGGAGAAGTTCAATTAAGACAGCGCGTGAAAGCCCAGTTCGGACGCACCGTCACGATCGGGCGCACGGCGGTACTCACACAAAATCATAATGGACGCGCCGCTTGCCACTATTGCGGCCCTTGCGAACGCGGCTGCAGCACGTTTTCTTATTTCAGCAGCCCCTTTACCACCGTCAAGGACGCGCTGGCCTCCGGTAACTGCACGCTGATCACCAACGCCGTCGTGAGCCATGTCAATATGGACAATCAGACGAACAAAGCGAGTGGAGTAACCTACGTGGATCGCTTGACTCGACAGGTGAAGGAAGTCCGCGGAAAGACGGTCATACTTTGCGCCCAGGCCTTAGAATCCAGTCGCATCTTGCTGAACTCCTCGACACGCGAATATCCCAATGGACTGGCAAATTCGAGCGGCGCGCTGGGCCGCTATCTGATGGACCATGTCACGGGAGGGGGTGCCTACGGCCATCTGCCGGATTTCAAAGTTCTTCCCAATGCCAACGAGCCGCAACGGCCCAACGGGATTTACATCCCGCGCTTCCGGAACACTCCCTCTGGCGGCAAACATTCGCGGTTTCTGCGCGGTTATGGCTTCCAGGGCGGAGCCGACGCTGAATTCAACTTCAACGCCGAAGGGTACGGAACGTCGCTCAAGACGGCTGTGAAACAGGGCGTTTACGCGATTTCTCTGGGGGCTTTCGGGGAATCGCTGGCGCGCTGGGACAACTACTGCGAAATTGACCGCGATCTAAAAGATGCCTGGGGCATTCCGGCTTTGCGCATTTCCATGACCCATGGCGACAATGAAGCCGCCCTGATGGAGGACGCCGGCGCTACCGCTGCGGAAATGCTGGAAGCGGCAGGCGCGAAAGATATTAAAGTGCAAGCGAAAGTGGAAATGCCGGGCATGGCCATCCACGAACTGGGGACCGCCCGCATGGGGAACGATCCGAAAAAATCCGTGCTCAATGCCTTCAACCAGACGCACGACGTAAAAAATGTTTTTGTCATGGACGGGGCGAGCTTTGTGTCATCCGCGTGCCAGAACCCCACGCTTACCATGATGGCCATCACCGTCCGCGCCTGCGCCAACCTGATTGACCGTTTCCACAAAAGCGAGATTTAATGCCCATTCGCCGCGTTGCACGGTTGCATTCCGTAGGGTAAAGTGAGCCAGGCCATGAACTACGGGACGCTTCCCTCGCGCTTGCTGAATGCCATCGACAATCTTCCGAACCCGCGGGCACAGATGCTCCGCCGCGCTGGTGGTTGGGAGGCTATTTCTTCCGAGGAGTTTCTGCGGCGTGTTGCTGGTCTCGCGACTGCGTTGGTGGAACTGGGGGTGAAGCCGGGCGACCGCCTGGGACTTTTTTCCGCCAACCGGCCCGAATGGCACACGGCGGATTTCGCCATCAACGGTTCGGGGGCGATTACTGTGCCGGTGTACTTCAACGAGTCGCCGGAGCGGATGACGTACATCTTGAAACATTGCGGCGCCAGGGTGGTTTTCGTGGTGGGCGCGGCGCAATTGCAAAAACTTCTGAACGTGCGCAAGGAGCTTCCCGAACTGGAGCAAATCCTGGTGGCGGACGCCGGGGCGGACGTCCCCATGGAATGTTTGCGCTACGAAACACTGATCGCCAGCGCGAGCGCGGCGGATGTGTCTTCGTATCGCTTGCGGGCGGCCCAAGTTCTCCCCGGCCAGCTCGCCTCGCTCATCTATACTTCCGGGACCACCGGCGAGCCCAAGGGCGTGATGCTCACGCACAGTAATTTTTGTTCGAACGTACACGACGTGGGCCACGACTTTAGTCTCGATCCCGCCAAGGACGTGGCCCTCTCGTTCCTTCCGCTAGCGCATGTTTACGGCCGCACGCTCGACTACATTTACATTTTCCAAGGCGCTGCTCTTGCCTACGTCGAGACGGTAGAAGCTGTCGCGCAAGCTTTGGCCGAGATCCGCCCCACGATCATCGCGGCGGTGCCGCGGTTTTTCGAAAAAATCTACGCGCGACTGGTGGAGCAAGGCTCGAAAAATACCGGCGCGAAGAGGATGATTTTTGACTGGGCGATGAAAGTGGCGGAGCGAGCAACGCCTTGGCGCGCCACGGGAGCCCCCACGAGCATTTTCTTGAAGACCCGGTGGAAACTGGCCGATACGCTTGTTTACAAGAAAATCCGGCTGGGGACCGGCGGCAATTTGCGCATCGTCTCTTCCGGCGGGGCGCCGCTTTCCAAGGCCCTCGCGGAATTTTTCTGGACCGTGGGCATCCCGATTTATCAGGGCTACGGCCTGACGGAAACTTCCCCGATCGTCTCGAGCAACTACCCCGAGAATCGCACGGGCAGCTCCGGGAAACCGATTCCCAATGTGCTGGTGCGCGTGGCCGAGGACGGAGAAATTCTCGTCAAGGGTCCTTGCGTGATGCAGGGCTACTATAAGAATCCAGAAGCCACGCGGGAAGTTCTGAGCGAAGACGGCTGGTTCTCGACGGGCGACATCGGGTACGTGGATAAAGACAACTATCTCTTCATCACCGACCGCAAGAAAGATTTGATCAAAACGGCAGCGGGAAAATTTGTCGCCCCGCAGCCCATCGAAAACGCGCTGAAGACCAGCCCGTACATTCTGAACGCGATGGTGGTAGGCGATAAACGGAAATTCATTGTCGCACTCATCGTCCCCAACGCGGCCACCGTGGCCGCCAAAGCCGCTGACCAGGGAATCAAGTTTGCCAACAACGCGGAACTGGCTGCGCACCCCTGGGTGCACGCTTTGATCGATTCGGAGGTCAAGCGGCTGACGATTCACCTGGCGCGGTACGAAACCATCAAGCGTTTTGCGCTGCTCCCGGAAGATTTCACGTTCGACAACGGCAGCCTAACGTTCACGCTGAAACTGAAGCGGCGCGTGGTCGAAAAACAGTATGCCGACATCATCGAATCTCTCTACGCCGACGTGGCCGAACCCCGCCCCATCTTGCAGGAATAGCCCCGCGCCGTTGGTTTGAAACATGCACCTGGCGGCCACTCTGGCTGTTCTTTCGTACAGTTCACCCGATCGAAACAGAGGCTTGTCTGGGCACTGGCTCCGGGCAACTTGCGTTCGTAAACTGGAATCGAACTGAACAACGCCCCCCTCAGTCCTCGACCACATTTCCCGGCAAGCATTTTGTTGCTGGATGAAGCATCCGGCATATTGCGGTAGAAAAAAACTTGGAGGGAAACAGTGAGCTTCGGCGCAAACTCAAGAACGAGAAATTGCACTTCAAGGAGTAGCCGGGTGTTCCGCGCTGTTCGGTTGGGGTTCGCGGCCCTGGCCCTGGTCGCGCTTGGTCCCACGTCCTTTGGGCAAACTCCGATCCCGGCCGTAACTGGGCCAGCCGAGAAAGACGCTGGAGGGTTCACTCCCGGTTGGACACTAGGAACCAAGTTCGAAGGAAGCTACAGCGGGGACTGGGGTGTCTACGACTTCGCGTCGGCTCTGGGCTACAACTTTTCGCGGCATTTTGGAATCGACGCGGGGGTGCCGATTTATTTTGTGACCACGCCAACCACCATTAAGAAGAATAATCCAGGGGCGGTTTCCAGCCTTGGAATAGGGACGGCCTTTACGGACTTGCGGTGGAACTATCCCAACCCCTCGCTGAATTTCAGTTCGGCGGTACATCTGACCGCTCCCACCGGAGAAACCAAGAAAGGTCTCAGCACCGGCCATGCGACGTGGAATTTGGCGAACCACATGGACCGCGCGTTCGGAGATTTTTCTCCGTTCCTGGACTTCGGCGCCGGCAATACGGTGATGGACACCAAGTATTTCCATCGCCCATATATCACGTTTGGGTACAACGCCCAATTCAACGGCGGGGTGGAATACGATCCGGGCAAGTTCAGTTTCTCTGCCTCGGCATACGACGTCGCACCTTGGGGAAACCAGACCGTGATCAGTCGGGTATTTCGCTGCGGCGCGGCGGGCAAATGCGGCTCTGGCGGACCGACAAGAAACCGCCGGAATTTCACTTCGGCCAACGTTTCCACGGGCGGCGCGGACCTGGTGCGCGACAACGGCTATAACGCGGGGATTGATTTCAAACCGGCGGATTACCTTGATCTGGAATTCGACTACAGTCGCAGCGTTCCGCTGCAACTCAACAACTATTCGTTTGGCATCGGCGTGGATCTGAGCTGGCTTCTGCGGCCACGCGCCCAATGAATCAGGCGGTGATTTGTCCGCGAGCCTCTGAAGGTCTAAAATCTTGATGAGGTCAGCCATGCCGGACCATCTGGTGATTGCGGGACGCGCTTTTAACTCACGCTTGATCGTGGGAACGGGGAAATACCGCAGCTTTCAGGAAATGGCGCGGGCGCACGAGGCCAGCGGAGCGGATATGGTTACCGTCGCGGTGCGGCGCGTCAACCTGACGGACAAATCGAAAGAATCGCTGCTGGATTATATTGACCGCGAGAAAATCTTTATCTTGCCGAACACGGCGGCTTGTTACACGGCCGACGAAGCGATTCGAACGGCGCGGCTGGGGCGCGAAGTGGGGCTTTCGAATTGGGTGAAGCTGGAAGTGATTGGCGACCAGCAGACACTTTTTCCGGACACCGAGCAACTCATTGAAGCTACGCGGGTCCTGGTCAAGGAGGGTTTCGTCGTCCTGCCGTATACGAACGATGATTTGGTCGCCGCGCGCAAGCTGATCGATGCCGGCGCCGCCGCCGTTATGCCTCTAGCCGCGCCCATCGGTTCCGGACTCGGGGTGCAAAATCCGGCGAATCTCCGCATTCTCCGCGAACGCATCACGGAAGTTCCGATGATCGTGGACGCCGGGGTGGGCACCGCTTCGGACGCCGCCGTGGCCATGGAACTCGGAGCTGATGGCGTGCTAATGAACACCGCGATTGCCGAAGCGCAGGACGCTGTCCTGATGGCCGAAGCCATGAGGGACGCGGTCATTGCGGGACGCAAATCCCACCTTGCCGGGCGGATGCCCAAGCGGCTATACGCTTCGGCGTCGAGTCCGATGTCCGGGGTCGTTCGCTAGACGGCTTTTGTCATGCGGCTTGACCACAAGTTGGCCGAGGTGTTGGCCGACTATTATCAGTTCTATCTGTGGGATTAAGGCCTGGCCTCTCTCGCTCCGGAAGACTACACGGGAGAAGACGTCGCGCGGCGGATCAAAACCGGACCGCACGGGGTTGTGGTGCGGCCTGAACGCGACATGAGTGTGCCGGTGGAGATCGAGATTCACGATTCAGAACCAGCTTAGGAAAGGCTCCTAGCAGTTAACCGTTGTAGCGCGCCTTCCGTCAGTTTGGCGAAGCTTGGGATTTGGCGGCAGGTTTGACGCCGGATTCTTTTATCATTTCCGCAATTTGTTCTTGCATGTGCTGATTCATTACGTCCATCTGCTTGCGCATGAGCGGCATCATGGACTGCATGGCTTCCGCAGTGATGGCGGGCAGTTCTTGGATTAGCTTCTGGCCGGTCGGAGAAGAATAGAACGCCACCAGTGCGTCGATATCGCCTTTAGTCAAGTGCTTCTGGTAAGCGGGGATCATCGCTTGCAGCATCTCTTCAAAAGGCAAGTTTTTCATGTAAACGTCCATGACTTTATTCATGCGCTCTTCAAAGTCAGGCGGCAACTTATCTTTGTCCTTCAGATAGCGCTCGTGCATGATCTGATGCATGGGTTTAGACATGGCGTCAATCATTTTGGTCATCATTTCGCGAGAATGCATTATTTCAAGGTATTTCTGAATGTCTTCCTTGGTGGCCGGTGCGTCGACGGGGGATTGCTGGGCAAGTACGGAGAGGCCGAAAACCAAACAAGCAGCCAATGCCAGGAAAATGCGCTTCATAAAGGACCTCCCCAACTGAATTGAGAGTAAATCAGATATGCGGGGATGTCACCCGCCTTTTTGTAACGTCCTGATGAGCCCGAAGCGGGGAAGAAATGACGATTGAGCAAGCCAGTTTTTGCGCCTGTACTGAAAGTCGGCACCCCTGACCATGCGGGCTAAGGTGTTTACCGCACCTAAAAAGTAAGGTCTTTCCCCTACTAACCCTTGTGGAACCGTTGAGTTAGAATCCATTTCATGGGCGAAGATTTTGTGCCATTACTGGAGATAGCCACGGGGACTAGGGAAAGGCCCTGAACAAACAGCTATGGCGAATTCTGCCCCCGGACCCATGAATTCCAGCCCTCCTACAGGTGCGCCGAGCGTCTTCTGGTCCCCTGCCTCCAAACAAATTCTCATTGGACTAGCGGTCTTAGCTGCTTACATTCTTGCTGGGAAGCTCAGCCTTCGACTGGCCTCGGTCCATCCGAGCGTCAGCCCGGTGTGGCCCCCAACGGGAATTGCCTTGGCCGCCTTGGTGGCCCTCGGTATGCGTTTTTGGCCTGCTATTTTCCTAGGGGCCTTTGTTGTCAATCTGACGACAGCGGGAACCGTCCTTACTTCTCTGGGCATATCGACGGGGAACACACTTGAGGCCGTCTTGGCCGCGTATTTGGTCACGCGGTTTGCCAATGGACGGCATGCCTTTGAGAGCTCGTGGGACATTCTGCGATTCGCTTTGTATGCCGGAATACTGAGCACGGCCGTGGCCGCCACCTTCGGCGTCACCACCCTAACGCTCGGGGGATTCGCACACTGGAGCCAGTACGGGCTCATGTGGCGGACGTGGGGGCTTGGCGATGCCGCAGGAGCCCTCATTTTCACTCCATTCCTGCTTCTCTGGTCCCTGCAGCCCCGGCCGAACTGGTCGCGTCGACAACGGATTGAGGTGGCCTTCCTATTTTTCTCCACACTTTTGACGTCCGGCATCATTTTCGGCCCATTCTTTCATGCCCAGATTAAGAACGATCCTTGGACCTTTTTGTGCATGCCGTTTCTGGTTTGGGCGGCCTTCCGTTTTGGACCCCGCGAAGCTTCAGCCATCATCTGCCTTCTATGCTCGGTGGAAGTCGTAGGCACGGTACACGGCTACGGTCCGTTTGTGCGAGATTCGACGAACGACTCTTTGCTGCTTTTGCAATCCTTCATCAGCCTTGAAGCCCTGATGATCCTCATCTTTGGCGCGGAAGTATTGGAGCGACGTCGTCAGGAGGAGCACGCACGCGTCATGGCGGTCAGCGATCCACTGACGGGGCTGGCCAACTACCGGCTGCTGATCGACCGGCTCGGTTCGGAGATCAAGCGTTACACGCGGGACAGTCGGCCTTTTTCCGTGCTGCTGCTGGATCTGGACGGATTAAAGAAGATTAACGATGTGCATGGCCACGTGGTGGGCAGCCTGGCCCTCTGCCGTATGGCGGAGGTGCTGCACTTGAGTTGCCGGGCGATCGATACGCCCGCGCGTTATGGCGGAGATGAGTTCGCCCTCGTTTTGCCGGGAACCTCCTCCGAGGATGCCCGGCGGGTTGCAGAACGCATTTCGCAACGGCTCTCGGAAGACCTCGAAGTGCCGAGGCTTTCCGTGAGCATCGGCATCGCGGAGTATCCGCGAGACGGCCTGAGCATTGAGCACATTCTGAGCGCGGCGGACCAGGCGCTTTACAACGAAAAGCACAGTCTCCGGGACCGTCCGATGGTCGCCCAGTCGTCCTAGCTGGCGCTTTCGGGTGGCGCGAGGCAGGGCAAACCATCGTAGACGATGACTCTCTTTATGCTTTAGGCTGGCGTGGCTTTTTTAGCTTGCGCGCTGTCGAAGCTCTCGCCGTAAATGGCCGGCACTTTGGAATCCATGCACCGGAGGTAGGAAGAGAGCTGGCCGCGATGATGGATGGTGTGGTGCAGGCCAAACATAAGGAACTTAACGGCCGGCCACTGGAACATGCCGCGAAAATCGACGATTTTTACCAAGTGTTCGGCGGGCACGTTTCTGAGAGCTTCGAAGTTTTTTCTGTAGCGCTGTTCATACCACGCGGCCACTTCAGCGGGGGTCTTGACGCTTTCCGGAATCATCGCGGGGTTGGTATCGAACACGCCGTGGATCACCGTTTCGACGAAGCGGTTGTCGGCTGCGGCAATGTGGCGCGCCAGTTCGATGGCACTTCTTGAAGCGGGATCCGGCTTGTAGTCCACCTTATTCGACGGAACCGATTCGAGAACGCCCTTGGTGATACGGCTCTCATTCTTCAGCGTTCCCAAATAGACGTCATGAAGCAGGAATTTTGCTTGATCCGCGGTCATGGTGTCCGCCATGGCTATCCTCCTCCTGAATGCATTTGGCGTTCGCCCGTGTGCGGGGGCAGGCGCAGAGCTCACGTTGGGCGACGGTGCCAAGATATGATGCAAGACTCAGGATTTCGTTGCAAGGTAAGGATAGCAAGAAGGGCGGAGCACTGGGGCATACGATGAGCGTGGAAGAAAAGCGGCGGCGAGCCGTGGCCCTCCCCAATTAGAGCGTTCGGAAGAGAAAGTGCCAGGCGACATCGACGGCGGCGTGGACCATGGCGGAGGCGAAGATGGAACCGGTCTTCTGCCAGGTCCAGCCATAGAAAAAACCGGCGATGGAGGCCAGGAGCACGTAGCGCCAATTGGGAAAGCCCATGTTGGTGATGTGCGAGAAGCCGAAGAGAATAGAGGCCGTCCACCAGCCGGCGAGGTCGCTATGGGAAGCGCGGGAGAGCATGTTTTGCAGCAGGCCGCGGAAGAGAAGCTCTTCGGGCCACGCGGTGAAGAACAAAACGCCGAGGGAAACGAAAAGAAACGAAGTGAACTTCGACCACTGAGGATCGAATTGAATGAAGTGAATGGCCTGGCCCAGCGGAATGGCGATCGCAGCGAAGACCATGAAACTTGCGGTGATGAAGAAGCTCCAGTGATGGCCCCAGCCGATGGAGTAGCCGATGCCGTGGACACGGCGAAGGAGCAAGAAGCAGGCAAGAGCAATGTTCACCGAGACCAGCACCGTGAAAATGTAGGCGAGACGCCCACCTGGATACGGCCAGAGCCAATGCGCAAGCGACCATCCCCGGGAATTAGGGAGCGGCTTAACGGCCAGCCAAATGAACAAAATGGTCGCAAAATCCTGCCAGGTGCCGGGTGGCTTGTGCTCGGCAGAAGCGGCCAAAGCTAGCGGGATGAGGACTAGCGCGGCACAAGCGGCGACACGCGCGAACGAGAGAGTATCTGTCCCCAGGGCGTAAATCAGATAGGCAAGGAACACCGCGGCGCCGAGCAAGTATCCGCTGGTCGAGCCGAAGCGCGAGGCCAGGCTATCCTCCATACCGCGCGCGGCAAACAGCAGCGTCACCAAGAAGAAAAAGGCGAAGGCGGTTAGCGTGGCAGCGAAAGCGCGGCCGCCATAGTCTTGCCAGACGGAGTACAACGCGCCGGTGAGAGTTAGCACGGCCCACAGGCCGAGCATGGGGAGCGGGCCGAGTTGGCGAGTGGCAGGCAAGAGAGAATTGTAACTGAAACACGTGGCGCGCCAAATTCAACCGGCGGCGCGGCTCGGTGAGATGGCATTTCAGCAAAATTGGCGGTTGATCGAGGGAGGCGCTATTCGTAACGCAGGGTTTGTATTGGATCGACCCGGGTTGCCCGGCGTGCAGGCAGATAGCAAGCGGCCAGCGCAACGGCAAAGAGAAAAACGGTGACGCCGGCAAACGTCGGGAGGTCGGTAGCGGTCACGCCAAAGAGCAGGCTGGCCATCAAGCGCGTCAGTGCGAAGGCGGTCGCCAACCCGGCAACAATTCCAGTCGTCACCATCACGGCGCTTTGTCTCATCAGCAGTCCGAGGACGTCCCCACCTTGAGCGCCAAGCACCATCCGTAAACCAAATTCCTTCGTGCGTCTGGCTACCGAGTACGACACCACGCCGTAGATGCCGACCGTGGCGATAGCCAGGGCCACGACAGAAAACAACGAGAGTAGCAGCGTAAGGAAGCGTGGCCGTGACTGCGCGCGAGAAAGCACATCCTCCATCAGCCGGACGTCCGCCAAAGGAAGGGAAGGGTCGATCTCATTCAACTGCTTGCGCACTACGCTTGCCAGCAAACGCGGGTCGCCCGCCTGCGCCCGCATCACGACATACATATCCGAATTGCCTGCGCCTCCCGGCTGACGGTAGGGCAGATATAGTTCGGTTCCCGCCGGCCGGTCGAGCCCGGCATTCTTCACGTCGTCCACGACTCCGACGATCGTGCACCAATCTTTACTTCCTCCCGGGCGAATCCGCCTGCCGATAGGATTCTGGAGCGGCCAGAAGGTCATCGCCATGGTGTTGTTGATAATGACGACTTCGGGCGCGCTTTGAACGTCGCGTTCGTCAAACAACCGTCCATCCATTAGCCGAATGCCCATGGTCGTAAAATAGGTCCTGCTCACGGCTTGGTAAAAATCCACGTTCTGAATGGGGCCGCCCTCGGTCTGGACAAATCCCTCGATATCGGTGTCGTTCATGTTCGGCGGGCGCAGCGGCGCTAATCCGGACACCAGCGCAGCGGATGGCACCCCAGGAAGATTCGTCAGCCGTTCATCGAGTCGCGTCCAGAAACCCGTGATCTTCGCATTGTCGGTGTACGTGCCGCCGGGGAGTGACACCCGCATCGTGATGACGTTCTTGGGATGGAGACCGGTATGAACTTCCTGCAGTTTCCAGAAAGCTCGCAGCATCAGGCCACAGCCGATCAGAAGGACCAGGGCCAGCGCTAGTTCACCAGCTACCAGGAAGCGGCGGAAAACCTGGGTTCCGGCCGCTGCCGTGGTGCTGCCCGCCGTATCTTTGAGCGATTCGGAGATGCCGCTCACTAGCAGAGGTAGGAGTGGCGCTAATCCAAAAAGAACACCGGTGAGCAAGCTGGTCCCAAGAGTGAAGAGCAACACGCGCCAGTCCATCGAGATTTCATCGGCGCGGGGAAGGCCGCCGGCGTTGGTGAGCTGGACCAAGCGCACGCCTGCAAAGGAAAGCGCTACGCCCAGAATGGCGCCGCAGAACGCCAAGAGAATTCCTTCGGTTAGGAATTGCCGCGCGAGGCGCAGCAGGCCAGCGCCGAGTGCCCCGCGAATGGCAATTTCGCGCCGGCGGGCTTCAGCGCGCGCCAGCAGAAGGTTTGCTACATTCACGCTGGCGATGAGCAGAACGAAAGCCACGGCACCGAGTAGCATCAAGAGTGCCGGGCGAACGCTCGCAACGACTTCTGCCTGGAGAGGAAAGCTGACGATGGTGTGCTTATGGGGGTCGAAGCTGTGCGTTTTCGGAGCTCGCTTCTCGCTGTAGCTTTGAACGAGCGAGGCCAGTTCTGCTTGAGCCGGCGCGCCGGTGACGTCCGACTTCAGCCGTCCCAGCAAATAATAATTGTGGTCACCGCGGCCACCGGGATTCGCCGGATCCAATCGCAAAGCGGTCCAGATCTGCGCGGGATCTTGCTCGCCCGGTGGAAACTGAAAACCTTTGGGCATAACGCCGATGATGATGCACTTTAGGCCATCGAGGTAGGTGTTACGACCGACGACGTTAGGATCGCCTGCAAAAACGCTTTGCCAAGTGCCATAGGAAATGTCGGCGACCACTGGCGCTCCCGGGACATCGTCCGACGGCGATATCAGACGTCCGGCAATGGGGCCCACGGCAAGTGATTCCAGTAATCCGCCACTTAGGTACGCGGCCGTGACGCGCACCGGTTGCGTTTTGCCGGCGAGATTGGCGCCTCCGGTAGTCCACGCGTCGAGTGACGCCCAGGAATGCGTATCGCGGCGCAGATCCAGGAATTCGGGCCCGGAAGTCCAGAAGCGATGCAGACCTCCGTTAGGAAAGGTGGGAAATTCGGTGTAGACGCGAATGAGTTGTTCAGGATGAGAGTAGGGCAGGGGCTCAAGGAGCACAGCATTTACCACCGTAAAGATTCCAGTGGTGGCGCCGATGCCGAGCATCAGGCACAGCACCGCGGCGGTGGTAAAGCCAAGATTCTTGCGCATCATGCGGACGGCGAACTGGAAGTCTTGCCAAAGCGTATCCATCTAGAAGGCTCCCCATGCACTAAAGTTAGGTGCGAAACCAGCAGCATGCTCCCGGCTGCGGAAGGTTGTTTATCAACAAGTGCAGATCATCTTACTCGATGGAGAGCTTCCCGAGAGACCCCCATCTCACGTTTCTCCTTTGCGGAAATGTTTCGAGCGTCTATGATGCGCAGTCACGCTGGGCGCGTCCGTCGGCGCACTGGCCAGCGCGTCGCGACAAAAATGAAACGACTGGCGTACATCGACTGGATGAGAGGGTTGGCGTGCGTGCTGATGTTTCAGACGCACTGCTACGACTCGTGGATGAGCCCGGAGGCGAAGAAGTCGTCGGCGCTGATAGGATGGTCGCGGCTGGGGGGGACGCTGCCTGCGCCGTTGTTCATTTTTCTGGCGGGTGTGTCCTTTGCGCTGGTGACGGAAAAATTGCGCGAAAAGGGAATCGCGCGAAACGCGATCGCCAAGCAAACGATTTTGCGCGGAACAGAAATTTTTGGGATGGGACTGCTGTTCCGCGTGCAGGAATTTGCGCTAGGTTATCCTTGGTCACCGTGGACGGATCTGCTCCGCGTCGACGTCCTGAATATTCTAGGGCTTGCCATGGTGCTGATGGGGGTGCTGTGCTGGGTCGCGGGGAGCGGCGGCGTCGCCGCGGCGAGAATTCGCACGCTAGTAGCGGGAATTTTTGCGGCGGTGATTGTGGCGATGGTGACACCGCCGCTTTGGACCACCTACCGACCGAAGTTCTTGCCGTGGCCGCTCGAGTCCTACATCAACGGCGTGCACATCTTCAAAGAACCGCAGCCATGGCTGTTTCCCTTGTTTCCGTGGTCGGCGTTTGCGTTCGCGGGACTGGCGGTGGGATTGTTCCTGTTTTCGGATTTTGCCAGGCGCAGGGCAGGGCTGGCATTCGCGGCGTTGGGTGGCGCGGGAATTTTTGCTTGCTATTTGTCCATGGTGTTCGATTCGTCGCGTGTGCGGCTGTACTCGGTCTACGATTACTGGCACAGTAATCCAGATTTTCTGCTGATGCGCTGCGGAATCCTGCTGGTGATTCTTTTTTTGGTTTACGTATGGTGCCGGTGGGGACTCGCGCAAAGGGGGTTTAGTCCCATCATTCAGCTTGGAAATACTTCGCTGCTGGTGTATTGGGTGCACATTGAATTTGTTTATGGAAGATTTTCCATTTTGCCAAAAGGGCAGTGCAGCGCGCTGAAGGCCACGGGCGGACTGATTACGATTTTCCTGGCGATGCTGGCGCTTTCTCTGGTTCGCACGACATGGAAAAAGTGGCGGGTCAGGGCTTTACAGCCGAATCCTGCGGGAGCTGCTGCGCCCGGGGGATCTTAATGATGACTTCGCCGGGCCGGGCAAGGCCCAGCTCGTCACGGGCGATTTTTTCGATTTTGTGGGGATCGCTCTTCAGCTCTTTGACTTCCTGTGCGAGCTGCAAGTTTTCCTTGTTCAACTGATCCAGATCTTTAGTGACCTTTTCAATTTCCTGCTGGGTGCGCCGCATGGCCAGATAACCGTGCATACCGAATATATCGTGCACCACAAGGACCAACACAAGAAGGCCGACGAAGGCGGCCCCGTACTGGCGCAGCAGCGGCTGAATTTTGTCCTTGGCGGGCGTCTTTTTCAGTTTTGCAGTACCCATTGTGACGCATCTCGTGTTAACTTCGCCGAAGCGGCGGCGCTTTCGGCTTCGACATAGAGGCGCAGTAGCGGCTCGGTGCCGGAAAGACGCAGCAGCATCCAGGAACCATCTTCGAATACAAATTTTGCGCCATCGGTGCGGTCGATGGATACCACTTTCCGGCCGGCGAGTGTCGAACTGTCCACGGCCACCCGTTTAACAGCATTTGCTTTTTGTTCGTCGGAAAGATGAAGGTTTTCGCGAACCGGCCAGAATTCGCGGCCAAGCTTTTTGTACATGGCGCGGACTTGCTCGCCGATGGAAGCGCCGCGCGCGGCAATCATTTCGGCTACTAGCAGGCAGGCCAGAATGCCGTCTTTTTCCGGGATGTGGCCGCGAATGGTCAGGCCAGCGCTTTCTTCACCGCCCATCGCGATTTTGTCTTCACGGATGAGCTGGCCGATGTACTTGAAGCCCACCGGCGTCTGATAAATCGTTTGCCCTTGGGACTTGGCGACGGCGTCGATCATTTGCGTGGTCGCCACGCTGCGAGCGGCGGGCATTTTCCAATGGCGCGTTTCGACGAGATGGTCGTAGACGAGCGCGAGGATCAAGTTGGGCTGGATCCATGTACCATCGCGATCGACGATGCCGAAGCGGTCGGCGTCGCCGTCGGTGGCCAGGCCCGCGGTGGCTTTCGAATCGATCACGGCTTTGCGCAGCGGCGCGAGGTTTTCTTCCGAGACGTCGGGGCCGGTGCCATCGAAAAGGCAATCGCGATCGGTGCGCATGGCGTGCACAGTGATACCGTGATCCGTGAGCGTGCGGTCGAGATAGCCTGCGCCGCAACCGTGGAGCGCATCGACAACCAGCGAGGGCTTGGCTTTGCGGAGCTTGTCGAACTGGACGAGCTCTTCGAGGCGCTTCAAATAATTTTCGCGCAGATTGACTTTTTGGCCGTTAGCAGTATTCGATGCGTCGTGCGGAAGGGGCGGAACACCACCCTTGGCGGCGAGCTGCGCGGCTCGGGCTTCGATATCCTTGGTGACTTCCGGCAGGGCGGGGCCGGCGTCAGCGGAAGAGAATTTCAAGCCGTGATATTGCGCGGGGTTGTGGCTGGCGGTGAAGTTGATGGCGCCGTCGAGCTTGCGGCGCATGATTTCGAAAGCGACGGCGGGCGTGGGGGTGAAGGTTTCACATAGCACCGTTCGAATGCCGTGGTGCTGCAAGATGTCCACAGCGAGCTGGGAAAATTCTTCGGAGTAGAAGCGCGTGTCGTAGCCCACGAGGATCGTGGGCTCTTTCGTCTTGGCCTTGGCGTGTTCCGCGATGGCGGTAACCGCCAGGCGGACGTTGGCGAAGGTGAAATCGTCGGCGATAAGGCCACGCCATCCGGAAGTGCCAAACTTGATTGGCGACGCCGTCCTTAATCCCGCGCTAGTGCTCATGGCGCGGTATTTTAGTCCTTCGCGCGATAGCGTGAAAGCTATTATTATGTGGGACCGATGAATCGCCGGGAGGCAAGAAACAAGCGGATGGTCCTCGTCACTTGCCCGTCCGTTGCGGTCGCTCGCAAGATCGCGCGGGCCGTGGTGGGAAAGCGTCTAGCCGCGTGCGTGAATACAATTTTGAGTCCAGTGGAGTCGGTCTATACGTGGAAGGGAGAGGTTGAGCGTGCGCGGGAGTATTTGCTGGTGATGAAGACAACAGCGAAACGTCTCGCCGAATTAGAAAAGGAAGTGGCGCGACTTCACAGCTACGATGTGCCCGAGTTTGTCGCCCTGCCGATTACAGAAGGGTCGAGAGAATATTTTTCGTGGATGGATGAAAGCGTCAGCAAAGCACGCAAGAATCGCAAATAGCCCTCAATTCCTTAGGAAATAGCCATAGCCCCTTTACTTTCAACGGACATGTTGCGGCTATTTTCATGGTTCGCTTGTGGCTCGAAAGAGCCATGAGTTATTCGTAGCGCAGAGAAACCATCGGGTCTACGCCGATAGCGCGGCGCGCGGGGAGATAACCTGCGCCTAGCGCCACGAGCAGTAGTAGCGCCGTGAATCCAGCCAGAATTGTGAAGTCGACGGTGACCACGCCGAAAATCAGGGTCGCCATTGTCCGGCTGATGGCTATGGCACATGGCACGGCAATCGCCAGGCCGATGGCGGTGAGCTTCAAGGCTTGCCCGAGGATCAGTTTCATCAAGTCGCGCGGGTTGGCGCCTAGGGCCAAGCGGATGCCGATCTCGTGCGTTCGCTGGGCGACGCTTTCCGCGAGCACGCCGTAAACTCCGATCGAAGAGAGCGCCAGCGCCATCAGTCCGAAGATTCCCATTAAGATGCCCATGATGCGGACGATGGCGATGGAATCGGCGATTTCTTCTTCGAGAGTGTTGACGCCATGCAAAGCGATTCTCGAATCGATTTGGCGGACAGCGTCACGCACGCCAGAGGCATAACTCGTTGGACTCGACGTGGTTCGCAGGAGCAGAGTCATCGAGCGCTCGAGCGACTGAGCGAACGGCTTGTAAATCACCGGACGCGTGATGGGGTTCCACCAGTTCTGACGCACATCGCCAACGACGCCCACGACGGTGAGCCAGGGCTCGGTCGAATCGGCGGCTCCCAGCTGGATGCGGTGGCCCAGTGCATCGCCTTTCGGCCAGAAGCGTGAAGCCATGCCGTGGCTGATTACTACGACGCGGGCGGCATCGGCGTTGTCCGCGTCGGAGAAGGTGCGGCCGGCTACTGAAGCTATTTTCAAAGTGTCAAAGAAATCAGGACTGGCAATCTGCAGATCGGCGGACGGGGCTTCAGTGACCTTGAGCGCAGGCCGGCCTTCAATGGAAAAGAACGTCGTTTCATTGTCGACGTTGCTGGCGGGAGGATTGCTGACGAGCGATGCGTGCTGAACGCCCGCCAGCGAGGCCGTACCGCGAAGAACTTGCCGATAGAAATTCGCGATCTTCACGTTGTCCGTGTAAACCTTTTCCGGCAGGGAAATCTCAACTCGCAGAACGCTGGCCGGTTCGAAACCTTGATAGACGCTCGCGAGACGAACGAATCCTTGAATCGTCTGGCCCGCGCATACAAGCAGGATCAGCGCAATCATGACTTGCGCGACAACCAGAGCGCTGCGCACCCGGCGCTTCGCGCGAGTTACGATGCCGGTGCTCGTTTCCTTGAGAGTCTTGTTGGGCTCGACGCGGCTGGCGTGGAGCATTGTGGCCAGGCCGAGACAAAGT
>Ga0307479_10000128_pt1 | contig 73004 bp, 68 predicted proteins | sample atmos_gasesECM4C_FD_203743 | JGI IMG/M metagenome (GOLD analysis project Ga0307479, IMG submission 203743) | Hardwood forest soil microbial communities from Morgan-Monroe State Forest, Indiana, United States - atmos_gasesECM4C_515 | ecosystem: Environmental > Terrestrial > Soil > Temperate... | reverse complement strand
TCCTGCTAGCCGTGCTCTTCTACGCCAACGGCGCATGGCAAACCAGTCTGTGGAAGATTCTCCTTGGCTTTTTCACGCTAGCCGGCCTTTTAGTTCTGCTCTTGCTCCTTGGCTTCGGCTTCCAGTTCGCTGCGCGCTGGCTCCATCTTCGCTACCTTCCCGAGGGCGATCTCAAGCAAAACCCCTTCTACGTTTTCGGCCTCATTGCTCTTCTCGCTGCGCTGCAGATAGCGATTTGCAAACTGCTTCGCAAGAAGATTTCGCCGCCGGCGTTTTTTCTTGGCGGTGCGCTGCTGATTTTCGCCCTTGTTCTTGTGACCTCGAAATGGCTTCCGGGTGGCAGTTACCTCTTCGTCTGGCCGCTCCTGTCCGGCTTGCTCGCGGCTGTGACGGTCGCTTTTCGTCCCGGCCGGGTGTCGCTGCTCAACCTCACCATTCTTTGCCTCTTGAGCCTCCCCGCGCTCCTGTTCTTTGCGCCGCTCCTGAAAGCCTTCTACGAAGCACTCGGCTTTACTCCCATTGGCGCGCCGCTTTTGAGCGTCACTTTCGGCTTGTTCCTTGTTTTGCTTTTGCCGCTTCTGGAACCCTTGGTCGAGGGCGGCGGCAAACTTCTTCCCCTCGCCTCCTTCTTGGCGGCGCTCGGCCTTTGTGTCGCGGGTGCGCAGACCACGCGCTACAGCGCCGCGCACCCCAAACCCGGCGTAATGGAATACGCGCTTGACGCAGACACAGGCAAGGCACTCTGGGCCAGTTCGGCTGATCGCATCGACGCGTGGACTGTCCAATATTTAGGCGCCTCGCCCGTCCGCGGCAAACTCAGCGGCTTTATTCCCGAATGGCTTCCCTTCGAATTCCTTGAGCACGAGGCTCCCGCAGCCGCTTTGCTCCCGCCGCAAGCCAAATTGCTTGAAGACTCCGTCGCGGACGACGGGCGCACGCTCCATCTCCGCATCACGTCACCCCGTCATGCGCGTGCTGTTCATGTGGCTGTGCCTCAATCGGAAGTACTCGAGGGCAGTGTCAACGCTCGGCCGCTCGGAAAGCCATCGGATTCCCGCTGGAATCGCACCGGCATCTGGGGTTTCGACTACTACAATCTGCCTGCCGAAGGCATCGACGTGTTGTTGCGTGTCCAGGGCGCCGGCACAGTGAAACTAATCGTGGCGGACAGCTCAATCGGCCTTCCTGCCATGCCCGGCGTGAGCCTCCCGCCGCGGACAATTGATTGCATGCCCCAACATTCCGGCGATGACACTAGAGTCAAGCGCAGCTTTGTGTTCTGATTTTCCTTGAAGTATCCTGCTCGTTTGTCTGGGCGTCTTTGGGAGCGACCTTGTCCTGTCCAATCTGCGAGAAGCGTAAACCTGCGCGCTTTTGTCCAGCGAAGGGAGAAAAAATCTGCGCCGTTTGCTGCGGCACCGAGCGCGAAGTCACCCTTGATTGTCCCTCCGACTGCGCCCACCTCATCTCCGCCCACCGCTATGAAGACGAGCACCGGCGCTCCCTTCCCGCGGACACTCCGCTGCTCGACGAGAAAATTCCCCAGGACATCGTCTACACGCACCAACAACTCATGGCTGCGCTCGCCTTTTCCATCGCCAAATTTTGCGCCGTCCAGCCTGCCGCGACGGACACCGACGTCCTCGCCGCCATCCAGGCCCTTGCGGAAACCTACAAGACGCTCATCTCGGGAATCATCTACGAGAAACCTCCGGACGCTCCTCTGCCGCGCGAACTCTACGCTGCCATGACCGCCTTTATCTCCGAAATCCAAAAGCAACAGGCGGAACGCGCTGCTTCCGCCAGTCTGAAAGATTCCCAAATTTTTTATTTATTGGTTTTTCTCTATCGGATGGGATTGCTGCGCACCAATGGCCGCCCCCGCTCGCGCCGCTTCATCGAATTCCTTCGCGGCCAATTTCCCCAAGCTCCCGAACTCAAGCGCGAAGAGTCTCGCATCATCGTCCCGTAGCTGGCCGTATCATCCCGGAGCACTAGATTGTAGGCCCGCTGTAGCCCCCGAACTCCCGCATGCGCCCGCGGCCGCATTCCACGATAGCGAAAGTTGCGCGCACGAAGTGGTCCTTGCCGGCTCAATCCACGGTCGTGACTCAAATCCCAGCTCCTTTCGCAACCGCGCCACCCGCTCGTTGGCCGCGCGGCGGTATTCCTCCGGCGCGTAGCCGTTCCGCGCGTACCATCGGTCGTATTGCTGCGCCAGCCGCGGAAACTTCTCCCGCACAAACGGCAAGAATTGCTTCGCCGACGATGGCATCAAAAACAATACTCCTGAGAAAAACCACTGTGCGCCCGCCTCTTTCGCCGCTGCCGCCACCGCTTCGAGTTCGCCCTCGCCATCTGTTATGCCCGGCAACAGCGGAGACGCAGACACCCCCACCAGCAAATTCGCTTCTCGAAGCTCCTTCACCGCCGCGAGTCGCACGTCTGGCCGTGGAGCGCGAGGCTCCAGCAATCGAGCCAGTCTCGTTCGCAGCGTCGTCACTGTAATATTGATTTGCAGCGTGGAACGCGATGCAATCCTTCTCAGCACATCGATGTCTCGCACAATTTGATTTGACTTGGTGATGATCGAAATACTCAAGCCTTCGCGCTTCGCCAATTCCTCCAAGCACGCCCGCGTCACGCCGTGCTCGCGCTCCGCCGGCTGATACGGATCTGTCGCTGTCCCGATCGCGATGTGCTCCGGCTGCGTTCCACCTGACTTCTCCGAAGCATACGAATACTTGTGCGAAATATCATAGGCCAGCAGCGGCGCTGCATCTTTTTTCACAAAAATCTTTTTCTCGAATTCCCCGCCGTCCAGTTCCATGTATTCGTGCGTGTACCGCGCATAACAATACCTGCACCCGAACTCGCAACCGCGATACGGATTGATCGTCCATTCGAACGGCACGCGGTTCGAATCGCACCGGTTCAAAATCGATTTCACCGGCAGCAAAAAATATTCCGGACGTTCCGCCGATTTTCGGCCCGTTTCCGCCGGCGGAGAAGAAGCAGCGAGGCGGGCTATTCCGACCAGTCCCGCCGTAGCGCCTCCGCCAAAAGAAGCGTTGGCGCGCTCCGGCAGACGAACGTCAGCAGTTCGGGTCCGGCCATCCGAGCAGCCTAGGGGGCCGCTGGAAAACCGGGACGGCGGGGGGCAGTCCGCCGCGGGGCTACCCGAACTGCTTCCGTCCGGGCCAGTCGTAGCCGGGGCAGGCTCGCTGGCCACTTTTTTTGGGCTTATGTCGCTGGGGCTCGCAGGAGGAATCACGCGTTCCGCAGTTGCGCAGAACAGTGACGCTGTAGTGGGTCGTGCGGGGCGGCGCCGAGTTCGAAAACTCGAAACGCCGGTGGTCGGGGAGTGAACTGGGGACATAGCCCACCTCGAAGCTCGACCTCATTGTTTCGCTTTTTGTTCGCTATGTCAAGACCTTTCCTTTTTCACCCCTCTCGGTCACGCTTACTTTCCGCATCTCTCTCGAATTAGAGCGTCCTTCGATTGTCTCCCACCGCCCCTCGGGGTATCCTCTTTGCTCGCGGAGGTTCTCTTGGCTAAATCCCGGCGCGCTGATTTCATTTTTCCGGTTTCTGCTGCGTTCCTTTTCGTCGTCGCTGGATTTTCTACAGCTCAAGCACAAACGCCTCCCAAGAAGCCGACCGCTGGTCCGCCCGCGCCCCAATCCACCCACTACCCCATTCTTCTTCTCGCCCTCGGCGGCGACCCTTCCTGGAGCCTGCGCATTGGTCAGAAGGGCCCGGAGCGCCTTGATCGGCCGGCTTACCCGCCCATTGCGCTTGAGCCCGCCGAAATCACACATGACGGCGCAGTTGACTCTTGGACATATCACGCGAAGGACACTGGGACCGGCACCTCCGTCTTGGTTCACCTCACCCGTGAAGCCTGTACCGATCCCGCCTCCGGCACGAAATACACCTTCCACGCCGTCGTGGACCACGCGCAACTCGGCACGCTCAATGGCTGCGCCAAAATCGCCGCAGAGCTCTTCCCAAAAATCGTCAATCCCGCGAACCAGACCGACGACACTGACGACTCAGACAAAAAGAAACCTCCCGCGGAAATCATCCCCAATTTCAAGCCTCCTGTGGCCCTTGCCTATCTCAATCCCGCCGGCAAGATTGTCGTGAGTTTTGGCTCCATCAAAAAGGTCGCGGCCCCCGATGGCTCGGAGCTGGCCCTGTCGCACGACGGAAAGAAGCTCCTTTATACGCGGTCCGACTCAAAAACCGGCCCTGACCGCACCATCGTGCTCTACGACTTCCCCACAGGCCATTCGCAGGATCTCGTTCACGGCCTTGTCCGCCGCGCCTTCTGGTCGCCGGATGACACGCGCGTCGCTTTCCTGAAATCTCAGGACCAGAAGTGGCAGATCTGGACGTTTCCCGCCGCCACGCCCGATGCCGCAGCGCCGTTTTACGTCAACGATGTCGCCGCGCTGCATGGTTGGGTAGATGCTCACACCGTCCTCGCCAGCGACATGCAAAATCTCTACTGGATCAGCGACGACAGCAGACCGATTCAATCGCTCCCGCTCAAGGATCTCTACGGCACGGCTTTTCAGGTGATGAGTTCGGACACGATCCGCGTGAACCCAGCCAACTCCGACCTGTTGCTCGTTTCCGCGGATTACCAAACTCCGCCTCCGGGCGCGCCAAAAGATTCCATGGATCTCGCCGCCGGATTCTTTCTCTATGAAGTGCGGTCCAAGCGCCGCGTCGTTCTGAGCCCGCCCGATCAATGGGCGCGCGGTGGTGAATGGTCCAGCGACGGCATCCAGATTTTCTACACGCGCCGTCTTGCGGCCAATTCCTTTTCCACGTACCGCATTTTCTGGGACGCTACCGGCGCCGCCCCCGGCCAGCGCCGCTTTATGGATGGCACTGACCTCGTTGTCGGCCAGTAATCCTGCTCTCCGCGGCAATCTTCGTTCTTTCCCTCAGGCTATCATTCCCTGGCCATTGGCCGATACGCTCCCTGCCCCAGTCCTTGGCCGCTTTGCAATCTGGCGGCAAGCTATACTTCTATAATGGCGACATCTCCCCCCGTCGAACCGCGCCAAGTGGGTATCCTTGTCCTCGAAGACGACGCCCAAGGCTCCGCTGCCGTGCGTCAGATCCTCGATTCCGAAGGCTGGCGCGTCCGCATCGTTCCGGAGACGAAACTCCTTATGGCCGAGCTGAAAACCGCCGAATGGTCGCTGGTCATCGCCAATATCGCCCTTATGGGCGTCGATACGCCTGCCTTTCTCACTCTTCGGGAACTCGCTAGCGTCCCTGTGGTGGAAGGCGGCCGACTCCGCGTCCTTTACCTCGTTCCGGAATTGACCGGCAGCCAGTTTGTTGGCGCCCTGGAAACCGCCCGGCTCCCCTACGTGGTCCGCCCCTATCATCTCCACGACTTCCTCGAAAAGGTCAGCGATCTCCTTGTCGAGGTCAAAGCCATCGAAGCCCCCATCCGCCAGGTGCGCTACGAATTCGGCAACCTCCGCAAGAAGAAAAAACAGGCCGCCCGCTCCAACACGATGTTTGCCTCCCGCGATTCCTACGGCTACACCGATGAAGAGCTCGCCGAATACGAAAAGCAGGAAGCTGAAACCTCCAAGACCAAGCGTAACAAGCCACGCACCAACCTCGGCGGCACGGACCGCTAGCTGCATCTCTAACCGTAGCCGGACTTCTTGGCGGGTGGCCCAGACGCAAAGTCCTAAAATGAATGTGGGTGCCCCACGTGTCGCTCTTACACGTGGGTCTTCGCTTTGTGCGTCGGGTGCCGGGCGCCCAGGCAATAAATCCTAAGCTGAATATGGGTGGGCGGGTGGCCGCAGTTTCGCGTTGCTTTGCGTCGTTTGCAAAGCGCGGGCCGCTCTTCAGGCGGCAACTCCCACCACAGCACACTCTACCCCTTTGTTTTCTTGCTCTTGCATCTCCGTTCGAAAGATTGAGTAATTATGATACCACTCGATTATTTAACTTGACAGTATATCAAATCCATGCTAGCATGTTTCATGGTTTCCGGGCTCTCCGCGCTGGGCTTTGCCCCCAACGCTCCCGCGACCGGCCAGCCTGTTTGCAAACTGGTTACCCCTACACTCTTCAACGGCAATTCCTATCCCTTTTCTTTTCAATACATTTACCGCCCATCGTTCCCGTCGTGCCTCAACGGGAACCCTCCTATCCTCTTTCCTTTCATTCCCTTGCAAACTATTTCTTCTCCAACAGGGGGGTACACCCTCCCCCTCATTCAAACGGGTTTTTCTCCTGAATCTTCGGCTCTGTGCCTCGGTGTCTCTGTGGCGATCCCACGCCCCCGAAAATCCTGCAAGAAACTCCGGCCTCCCCGTTCTAATCCCGAGTATGTCCTCAAGGGTTCAAGCACAGGAGGTTTTCATGAAAAACTCACTCTTAAACGTCGTAATGGGCAGCCTGCTCGGCATCAGCCTCGTCGGCGGTCTGGCCTTTGTCTCGGCCGCGCCCGATCCCGCAATTCCATCCAAATCCGAAGGAGGCTGGCGTCTGCTTGAGCCGGTCACCTACGAAAACATCGCCATTTTCCCAGTCGTCGCCTCGAACGCTCCAGACACCGACGCTTTCCTTACCCTCGATGAAGGACTCTCCACCGGGGATGTTGTCGTCAGCGAGCAGGGCGCCGTCGGTCTGGCCCGCACACGCGACGGCCGGCCCATTCCTGCTCCCCAAATCGCCGGCAGCGCCTCCGTCAACCAGCTTGTCCTGATCAACCGCAGCAAGCGTCCCCTGCTTCTCCTGGCCGGTGAACTCGTAAGCGGCGGCAAGCAGGACCGCATTATTGGCAAAGACCGCATCGTCCCTGTCGGCGCTCCTCCTCTACCTCTCGATGTTTTCTGCGTCGAGCACGGCCGCTGGACTGGCAGCAGTTCTCAATTCATCGCCTCCAAGACCATCGTCCACCCCAGCGTCCGCGAGAAGGCCGCCGTGGATCAGGAGCAGACCAAAGTCTGGTCCGCTGTAGCTGGCGGCACGACTGCGGCGGCTCCGCCCGCGGGTGCGCCCGAATCGCGCGCCGTTCTCTCGATGAATGAGCTCACCAGCGTCATGCGGACAGAAGCTCCGACCCAGTCTTACGACAAAATCTATAAGTCGCAACGGATTGGCGGCTCCATTGACAGTTTCGTCGAAGAAATCCAAAAGCGTTTCGCTCGCGCCACATCCGGCTTGAAGGGTGAGCGCGTCGTCGGCGTGGTTGTGGCCTACGGCGGCGAAGTCGCATGGAGCGACATTTTTGCTTCCGGCGAACTCTTTGAACATTACTGGAGCAAGCTCTTGCGCAGCTACGCCGTCGAAGCCCTGGCCCGGCCCACGCTGCGCGAAGTGGCTTCCCGCGATGACGCTCACGATTTTCTCCGACGGCTGAACGGCCGCGAAGTCCAGGAGAGCGAGCCCGGTGTTTACCGCTGGCTCGAAATCAACGAAGGCAATCTCACTCAGATCGAACTCGATACACTGCAACCCAAACCCATAACCCTCCATCGCCTCATGTTGCATCGCACCTCGTAATCTTGGCGTTCGTGGGGGTGCGCGCCTCGGCGTGCGCCCCTACGAAATTTCGCCCAAGCGTCGTACCTCGCTGCGATCCTGCGTGCGCGCAAGCAGATCGGATACCGTCCCGCTCCAACTCGGATGCTGCAACTCCGGCGCGATTTCCGCCAGCGGCTCCAGCACAAATCGCCGCTCCTTCATCCGAGGGTGCGGCACCTGCAATTCCGGCGTGTCTAGGGTCTCGTCTCCGTACAAAAGAATATCCACGTCCAGCAGCCGCGGGCCTTTGGCGACCAATTTCTTGCTTCCCATGCGCGCTTCGATCCGCCGCAACTCTTTCAGCAGCGTTTGTGCCGGTGCGTCCGTCTCTCCCTCCAACACACAATTCAAGAACCACGGCTGCTCGAGAAAATCCACCGGCTCGGTTTCGTAGAGCGACGAAACCCGCCGCACGCGGACACCCGCACCCTCGAGCGCCGCAACGGCCGCGCGCAGATTCGCCCCACGATCTCCAACATTCGACCCCAGCGAGAGATAGATGATTTGCATGGGCATTCTCAAGCCTAACCTGTCACGGTCACAGAACACATTGACATTTGGCTTTCCAAGAATAGAATACGCCCGACTCTCAGGTATGTTTCTAACCCAAGAAGGACGTTCAACGCGGAATTCTTTTTCTTACCGGAGTTGGATTCATTTCTCTTTTTCCGGGCTGCAAAGCGGCGATCTTCGCTTCGAAACAGCATCCGAAGTTCCGACAAGTGGAGGAAACTATGAACCGGCAACTACTCGTCATCCTGCTGTCATTTCTCGCTGCGAGCTCCGCGTGGGGGCGCAGCTCGCCGGCGGACGATCAGGCAGAGCAGGTAAAAGCTCTGCTTGAGCGGGTCGAGCAATTGGAGAAGCGCGTGGCGGAGCTGGAGGCCAAACCAGGAGTGTCTGCCGCGCCCGTCCTCACGGCATCGGATGGGTCGAATGCGCAAAAGTCCGAACCACGGGGAGCACCCGCGTCTCCCCCGCAAGCGCATGATCACATGGCTCAGGAGCAGACGGTGGCCCAGCAAGCCGAAGTTCACTATCCTTCACTGCAGATTCGAGGTTTTGGCGACGTGGACTTCTCCGCCACGGACGAGCCAAAGACAACGAGCGGCTTCAATCTAGGGCAGTTGGATTTGCACCTTGCCTCCCCGCTCTCTCGAAAGATCACCTATTTCGGCGAGATGACGTTTAACGCTCACCCGAACGGGTACACCGTTGAAGTGGAACGCAACATCATCCGATATGACTATAACGACTACTTTAAGCTTTCGTTTGGCCGTTATCACACGCCCATCGGTTACTGGAATACCGCGTTCCACCACGGGGCGTGGCTGCAGACGACGATCGATCGGCCGGAAATAGTGAAGTTTGGTGGGACGTTCACTCCCGTTCACTTCGTGGGATTCCTGGCGGAGGGCAACATTCCATCGGGCGGGGCAGGCCTTTCATACAACGTGGGTCTCGGCAATGGCCGGGGAGAAATTATCAGCCGCCCCGGCGACGCAGGGGATGTCAATAACAACCGCGCCTGGGTAGCCAATATATTCGCCCGGCCGGTGAAACTCTATGGGTTGGAGTTGGGCGCATCCGTATATCGGGACAAAATCAACTGCCAGAATAATCCAGTAATTCCGGTAGTGCCGGGCTGCCACGTGACGAATGGAAAAGACTACCGCGAATGGATCACTTCCGCTTTTGTGGTTTGGACGAAGGGTGCCCCGGAATTTCTGGCGGAAGTCGTCAATGTCAACCATCGCCAGGTTCTGACCGATCGGGCTACCAACAGCCAGGGTCTCTACGCCCAGTTTGCTTATCGTCTACCCTGGTTCGAGAATACTCTGAAGCCGTATTACCGTTTTGAGTACATACACACACCCCCGAGCGAGGCGGTTCTTGCTAACCTGGACTTGGTGGAGTCCATTGTCGGTTTGCGTTATGACATCTCAAACTATGCCGCATTCAAGAGCGAGTACCGGCACGCGAGCCGCAACGCACTGCAGACACCTGCGTTCAATGGCACAATAAATGGTTTGTTCCTGCAGACGAGTTTCACGTTTTAAGCGAGCCACGCGATGAATGCGACATACAAGCGGTTCGTGGCAATCCTCTGGGCAATCCTATTGCTGTCCACAATTTTCCATCGACCCTCGGCCGCGCAGACAGCGCGAGGAGCTGACATTGCCGTCGTCGTCCATCCCGACACTCCCGTGAACGATCTCAGCCTCGCCGAAGTGCGCAAGGTACTTCTCGGCGAACGGCAATACTGGAACTCGAAACTCCCGGTAGTCCTGCTGATCCGCGCGCCCGTGGCCCGGGAACGCGACGTCGTGCTGCAGGTCATCTACCAGATGTCGGAATCTCAGTTCAAACAGTTTTGGATCGCGAAGATTTTTCGCGCGGAGGCAGCTTCTCCGCCGAAAATCGTTTACTCAAATGATATGGAGTATGAGCTCGTTGCTGCCATGCCCGGCGCTATCGCTTTTATGGATGCTCGGAACGTACGGCCCGGCTTGAAAGTGTTGCGGGTCGACGGACATCTCCCCGGTGACCGGGATTACCCTCTCCGGTAACCGAATGCGGCTCCGGCGCTGTGGATCACCGGAAGTTTGGCTTTTCCGGAGCTGATTCTAATTGGAGAACCCCAGGCGCTTGAGTAACGCGTGGAATCGCGCATCCGAGCGCACGATGTTGAAAAGCGGATCCACGCCCAGGGACACAAGGCCGCTGTCGTGTTCATCGTAGGCCTTTTCCAGCCAAATAAGCGTCTTCTCTTTTTCGCCCATACGCGCATGGATCTGAGCAATGTCATACGAGGAGACGTAGCCATGCTTGGAAATCTCGGTCATGCCATCGAGCCAGTTTTGCAGGACGCCGTTATACCCGGACTTGGAAAAATCCTCCTCAATGGAGGCCGCCAATTCCGGACTTCCCGAGAGTGAAACAAATTTCTCTCTTTCGGCTACAGCTTCCTTCTGCTTGCCCATTTGGGAGTAGACCCCTTCGAGGATTCGACGCGCCGGCGCAAACTTTTGATCGATCTCCAGCACCTTCCGCAGCTGCTCGACCGCCTGATCGTATTGGCTCGAGAGATAGAATTGCCATCCCAACTTGGTATTGATGATGAGGGAGAGCGGGTCAAGATCCTTGGCCCTTCTTGTTTCGCGCATTCCGTCATCGAGCCGGCCGGTGTTCGACAGAAAGTCGCCGTACCAAAGATGCGCGTTTGCCGAGTTTGGATTCAGCTCGATGGCGCGTCTGAATTCTTTTTCCGCGCCAGTCCAGTCCCATTCGTAATGTTCTTTCACAAGTCCCAACGAGGTGTGCGCTTCCGCGAGCGTGTCATCGATTTCCAGTGCTTGCATCGCTGCGGCCTTGGCTTTCGGCCACGCCTCTGCCGGGGGCAGGTATCCGGCGTTTCCAAGCAAGCTATATGTGTCCGCAAGACCCGCGTAGGAAAGTGCGTAGCGTGGATCCTTCTGGACAGCCTGTGTGAAGTAATCCGCGGCTTTCTTGAAGTCCGCCTCCGTCCATTTGTTCCAATAAAAAAGACCCTGCAAATAAGACTGATAGGCTTCCACATCCTCGGTTGGCCGTTTGGATACTCGCTTTATCTCCTCCCCGTCGAGTTTGGGGCGGAGCCGTCCGTAGATGTCGGCCGCAATTTCTTCCTGCACGGACACCAGATTGGAAAGTTTCCGGTTGTACTGGGCTCCCCAGATTTGCCGTTTGTTTTGCACGTCTTCGAGATTGACGCTGATGAGCAACTCGTCGCCCGACTGGATCAGCCTCCCGGTGAGGATTGCGCGGACGCCGAGATCGCTTCCTACATGCTCCGGGTCATTGGCCTGATCTTTATAGCGAAAGACAGTATTCCGCGACATCACCTTGAGATTCGGCAACTGCGAGAGACTATTGATCAGGCTCTCGGTGATCCCGTCACTCAGATACTCCGTCTTTGAATCCTTGCTCACATTGACGAAGGGCAATACGGCGATCGAATCGATGCGCGCCGCTCCCATCCTTCCGAATAAGGTTCCACGGAAATTGCCGGCGACCAGCCCGAACACGGCCAACAGAGTGACGAGAACCGCGCCCCACACAAAATGAGGCAAGTTTCGCCGGAGCCGGAGCGCATAACGGGCTGTATAACCCGAGCTCACGGGCAAGGTACGGGCGGAATCGGTGTCTCGCTTCAATCGCTGCAGGTCGGCCCGCAGGTCCGAGGCGGTCTGGTAGCGCAATCCCCGATCTTTCTCGAGCGCTCTGGAGATAATCATTTCCAGTTGTGGAGAGATCGCGGGGTTCAGCCGCATCGGGGGAATCGGCGCACGGTTCAATATGGCTTCGAAAATTATTCCCTGAGTGTTGCCAGTAAACGCCGGCTGGCCCGTGGACATTTCATAGAGCACAATCCCGAGAGAGAACAAGTCCGTGCGCGGGTCGAGCTCTTCTCCGCGAACCTGTTCGGGCGACATATAGGTAATCGTTCCCACCGCCACGCCAGTGCTCGTGAAATGATCATCCTGGGTTGTGGTGCTGAACGCTTGCGATTTCGGCGTTGGCCAGGTTGTGACTCTGCGCTCCGGCAGAAGCTTGGCGAGGCCAAAATCCAAAAGTTTTACCTGACCGCGATCCGTTACGAAAATATTCGCCGGCTTGATATCGCGGTGGATAATCGCTTTAGAGTGCGCCGCGTCGAGGGCGTCGGCCATTTGGAAGCCGTATTCCGGAACTCGCTCAATCTCCAGGGGCTTCCCGGAAATGCGATGCTTCAGCGTCTGCCCCTCGAGGATCTCCATGACAATGAAGTTCTGGCCCTCGTATTCGTCCACGTCATATATTGTGCAGATGTGCGGATGATTCAGGGAACTGGCGGCCCGCGCTTCGCGTTGAAAGCGCTCGATCGCGTGACGGTCCTTGGAAAGGTCTTCCGGGAGGAATTTCAAGGCGACTTGACGGCCAAGCTTAATATCCTCAGCTCGATACACCACTCCCATACCGCCCCCGCCCAATTTCTCAAGAATGCGGTAATGGGAAACAGTCCGCCCAATCATAGAAGAGAATCCGCCTCAGGCTGGTCATATTAGGTTGCGATTCCAGGCAAGTCAACGTGAAGACGGGATATTACGCACTGAGTATGAACAGAGTACACCTCAGCCTTTTGCTGCTGTGCCTTATCAATGCGCTTGGGACAAATGAGTAATGGTACGGGACTTGTCCGGTAATCCGACTTATCGGGCCTTGTGGTTGTGGCGTTTCCTAAAAAGCGAAGTATTGAAGTTCGAGGAACGTAGTGGTACGGTTAACGCGCTAGTCCTCGCAAGGCTTTTCGGAGGTAAATGCATGCAAAGACTTATATGTGCTGTTTTCTTGGTCATGTTTCTTGCGCTTACCTCAAGCGCGATTGGGCAACAAAATGGAACGGCAATGCTGTCCTTGCGACAACCCGAATGTCCTGTTGTTCTTGTAGAGACTACCCACGGCATCACAGATTTGCTCGAATCCGCCAAATTGAAGAATGTTAGCGGCCTGCTACTCATTGGTTATCGAATCGGATGGGTAGCTGTCTATCCCACCGGGAAAGAAAAAGTAGGATTGGGTTGGTCAGTTGACCTTCCTCTGGGCATTAGCCCCGGAGCCACAATAGATGTACCGGCGCAGCGCGTCTCAATGGATTACGCCAACGAAGGCGCGATTGCGGTAGTGTTTTTCGTGACAGACGTTCGCACATCACGGGATATCGATACGGCGGCCAGCAGTGTTTGGAAACCCGCACTTGAAAAACTAGAAGAACAAGCCCTTGCTCTCGCAAAGTCCACAATGAGAGCCCAGTAAGTGAAATTCCACCCAGACTTGGTCAAGTCCTGATTAACGCGCTAACCGGACAAGTGAAATTGAGGGCCATCAGCATACCCACCCCTTGTGCGCTCCACCTACCGAGGGGGTATAGCAAAACGCCCTCAGTGCGTAATACTCCGTCAACGTGAAGAGGGTAAGACGAAAGGCCGCTTCCGACTGCTACCGAGTGACGGTTGTGAAGAGCGAGTTGTTGCCGGAGCGGAGATCCTTGCCGTAGCCCAGCACGAACTCAAGGCTGCCGAGAAGGCGAATCTTGACTTGAATTCCGGTATCCCACAGCCACTTTGGCGACCCGAAGTTCCCCGAAGGATCGTAAATATTGCCGCTATCCACAAACGGCCCCACCTTCACAGTCAAGAATGTGCCTTTATACGCGATCTTGTTCATCTCCCAATTGGCGAGGACATAGTTTCGGCCGAGCGGGGCGTTTCCCTTCTCTCCGTTCCGGAGTCCGGGATGGCCGCGGAGCCAGAGATCGTTATCGCGTTCAAAACCCAGCATAAAAAGTTCGTCGAAGGGCACCTTCCCGAATGTCCGGCCACCGCGCAGGTCCGCTTGCATTTCGTAATCCTCGCCCACCGCCCGCGGAAACCAATCCACCGGAAGCGAGCCCTCAATGCGGCCGTATCTGTTGAGAGGATTCTCGAAAAAGGTTCCGAACTCTCCGTTCACGCTCGAATCGAGCGTAAACCTTCTTTCGGGAAATCGGACGAGCGCGCGCCCGACGCGGGTTCGCAGTGCGATCGCCGAGCCGTCGGTGAAAAATGCGGCAGTCTGCGGGGGAACACCGGCCAGGTTTCGGAATTTTCGATAGGAGTATTCAACGCCGCTCTTCCATTGCCAGCGCCCGCTCACGACGCATTGAATTTCCGCGCCAGCCACGGCCTTCTCCAGATTCAGGTGCGCGGAGGATGGAGCGGAAGGCGCGATTGTGTTTCCGAGGTCCCAGTTTTCGTTTCTGCCTTCGAAATAAACCCGGTAGCGCATTGCCGCATTTTCTCTGAGCGGTGCGGCAATTTCCGTAAAGACGCGGCGCTTTTCATCGTCCCAGCGCACCAGTGACAGCCAATTCAATCCTCCGCGATCAAGATTGTAAAATTCCGGATAGACAGACTGATAAGGCAAGCCGCGCAGCAACGAAATGAGGCCTTCCCATTTCGTGTTGCCCCACCCATTTCTCTCGCTGCCATGAAACCTCAGGTCGAATGAGCCATCGGCCTGGGCTTCGAGTTCGAACAGCATGTGCGAAAAAACATCGAGGTTCTTGAGCCGCGCCTGCGTCGTCAGAAATTGAGCGCGGCGCCACTCACTCCCGGGAGAAAATGCAAAAGCTCGGTCGAGAAGAAGCGAATTTAGCCTCGGCTGAGGGTCGAATGTAAGGTCCTCGAGTTTCGGCTTGCTTGCCCGATTCCAATATTTCAGCGCGGCTTCAAGATTGCCTTCGAGGAAGTAGATTGAAGCGAGAAAATTATTGGCGTAGTCGTCCCGCCCGTTAATCATGACCGCGCGACGCAGCTCCCACTTGGCATGCGAAAACTGCTTCTCGCGATAGGCAATTCCCGCCAGTTCCACCAGGAAGCGTGCGTCGCGGGGGTTTCGCATGAGTCCCGCCTCGAACGCCATCTTCGCTTCCGCCCATCGTTGGAGTTGCGCGAGCGCCAAGCCGCGATAAAGATCCAGCTCGTCAGCTTCGTCGGGTGATTCCGGAACCGCCAGAACGATGTCACTCCAGCGCTGCGCGTCGTAGAGTTTTTTTACTTCCGAAATTCTGTCCGAAGCGGAGAGAGTTGCCTGAGGAAGCGCACGGCCCGGCAGCGAGAAAAGGAGCAGCAGGAAAATCAATCGTCTGTCCGCGGTAACGCAAGCAGAGTCCAGTCGTAGGTGTAACTCCATTCCGATTCGAATCCCCTCCGCGAAATTCTTAGCATTTTCTGCTGGGCGGGGTCATTGACAAATATGTAGCCTCGCTCCGAATCGATTCCCACGACGACGACGTAATGAAGCGGCCCGTGCGGTCCGCTCGCCTTCAGGCCGACTATCAGCGGTCGACCTTGCTCGAGATGATATTTCAGATCTGTCCAATTCCCTTGAAATGTGAACACGCGATACCCGGACTCCACAAAATATTTCTGCATCCGGCTGGCAGGAATCCCGCCCTCCGCGCGAGAGAATAGGGCTGCCTGAATCTTTTCTGTATCTGCAGAGCGCCGGCTGCCCTGACCGTCTTTCTTCTCCCAATATTGCATGACCATGGAGATCGCAGCCGAACCACACCCGTTCTTTGCTTGCGCGATGAATGGGACGTCGGTCCAGATGGCCCCTGTTTCCGCAGCGAGCGCAAGCCCCGCACCTGCCGCGGAGATGAGGAAAAGGCCGATAATGATGAGACGTTTCATCCCGTCAGCGAACAGCGACAATGATCAGGACCAGACCGGCGATGACTATGAGGATGATAATCAGGTCGCGGTCGGAGAGCGTCCCCGCGGCGAAATCCTTCTGAGCTTTTTCCGAGCGGGCCGACAATCGCGCCAAATCTTCATCGTTCAACTGACCGACGGCGTTTTTCACCTCCTGGTAGTTGATGTGGGCCGTTTTAATCGCCCGCTGAGCTTCTTCGGAAGAAAGGAAACTCTCAACTCGCGTCAGATTTTTCTGGCGAGAAGCCGAAGCGGCCTCGACATCTTTCTGGAGTTCCAACGGAGAAACCACGTGATTCTGTGCAAGAGCGCCCTGCGGAGTCGCCAAAACCAGGCTTAGGAGCAATACGGACAGGCAGCCAACCGCTCGTGAAAGCGACTTCATCGTCTCTCCTCCAAAGAAGGGATTACGGCAGGCTGGTTGAAATAGTCTATCGGCTAGCTCCCGCTCAATCAACAAGTCTTTGCGTACCACAGGTCGCTCTTCTCCGCTATTTCGACCTTCAATTGTCGCCGGTCAACTTCTTCAGAAGAGCCGCGGCTGGCGCTTCGGCAGCTCGCGGCCGAAGTATTCGTAGGCCCGCGCGGTGGCCACGCGACCGCGCGGGGTGCGGTCGATCATGCCGATTTGCATCAGGTAGGGCTCGTACATTTCTTCGATGGCGTCTTCTTCTTCAGAGAGTGCGGCGGCGAGCGTGCCCACGCCGACCGGCCCGCCCGCGTATTTGTCGAGCAGCGCCAGCATGAGGTTGCGGTCCACTTCATCGAGGCCGTTTTCGTCCACGCCGAGCATTTGCAATGCTTCCTGCGCGACGGCGCGGGTGATGCGGCCCGCGGCGCGCACCTCCGCAAAATCGCGCGAGCGCCGCAGCAAACGATTTGCCACGCGCGGTGTTCCGCGGCAGCGGCTGGCGATTTCTTCCGCGCCACCTTCCTCCATCGGAATGCTCAGAATTTTCGCGGAGCGGTGAATGATGATCAGCAAATCCTCCGGCTCGTAAAAATCCAGACGGTGCACGATGCCGAAGCGGGAACGCAGCGGCGCGGTGATCAATCCCGCGCGGGTGGTCGCGCCAATCAAAGTGAAATGCCCGAGCGGAAAGGGATGGATCCGCGCGCCCGGCCCCTGGCCGATGATCAGGTCCACGCGAAAATCCTCCATCGCCGGGTAGAGCACCTCTTCCACGGCCGGCTGGAGGCGGTGAATTTCATCGAGGAAGAACACTTCCTTGCTTTCGAGCGAAGTGAGAATCGCCGTCAGGTCGCCCTTGCGTTCGAGGAGTGGACCGGCGCTCGTCTTGATGGGCACGTCCAATTCATTGGCGATAATCTGCGCGAGAGTGGTCTTGCCGAGGCCCGGCGGGCCATAGAGGAGCACGTGATCGAGGGCTTCACCGCGGCTACGCGCGGCTTCGATGGCAATCTGGATGTTTTCCTTGACGCGTTTCTGGCCAATGTATTCGTCCAGGCGCGTTGGGCGGACGCTTGCTTCGATGCGCGCGTCCTCGTCAAACGGCTGCCCGGAGACAATGCGCTGCGGCTGTCTTTGCTGCATCATGCGTTTTGCGGTTCCGTCGGGCATGTTGATGTGCTCACCAAACTATCGCATGTCATCCTGTGGAGAACCGAAAAGTTCGCCGAAGGATGTCAACTGCTCAGGAGCTACCCACAGCAGTCACGAGCGACGACTCCTTGCGCTGAGATCCTTCGCCTATCCTCGTCGGATGAGTCCAGGATAATAAGTCAAGACTATGTCATACGCGCAGCGCGCCCCTTTGGCGCACTCAACGACTGCAATGCCGCTCGCAGGAGCTTCTCAAAATTCGCCGCGCCGGCTTCGCGTTTCGCTTCGACGACGGCGCTTTCCGCGGTGCGGGCGTCGTAACCCAAATTCACGAGCGCGGAGATGACGTCGGCTTCGACGCCTGCGGGTGAAGACGCCGCCGGTCTTTCGGTTTCCACGGCAACGGATTCCAGCTTGTCCTTCAGCTCGACGACGATGCGCTCCGCCGTTTTGCGGCCCACACCGGGGATGCGAGTCAGCCGGGCCAGATCGCCCGAACGTATGGCCGGCACCAGCTCCTCGACGCTCATCCCCGACAGGATTTTCAGCGCGAGCGACGGCCCCACGCCCGAAGCCGAGAGCAGCATCTCAAAGAAATGTTTCTCGCGCGAGGAAAGAAAGCCGTAGAGCGCCAGCGCGTCTTCGCGCACGTGGGTGTGAATCAGCAGAGTGACTTCGGTATGAAGCTCGCCGAGCGCGGCGTAGGTCGAAAGCGGCACCTGCACGAGATAGCCCACGCCGCCCACGTCCACGAGCACTTGATTCGGTCTTTTTCCAGTGAGGCGTCCGCGGAGCTGGCCAATCATCGTTCGCCAGTATTGCCGCTTTCTCTTCGCCCGTCAACGCGCAGGCGCACTTAGCGGGGGCAGGGGCACACGATATAGGATGGCATGCGATGGCGAATTCTTGGATGGTCAGCGGCGCGTGCGATCTTTGCGCACCGCTTCATCAATCAGCGCGTCCAGTTCATCTCTTGTCAGGGTGACGTGATCGCCCGGGCTCTCTCCCGAGTCGCAGGTGATGGGAAGTTCCGCGCCTCCGCCCGGAGGTGGCGACACAAAATATCGCGAACGGGCAGCCATCAATTTGGCGACTTCCCTGCTCGAAAGCAGTGCGGGAGTTCCAGCTAGTTCTGCGGCCAGGGTGATTTTTGCGAAGTGTTCAATCGTCTCCATGCGGAAAAACGCCGTCAACAAGTCGGTTCCGCACGTCACCGCACCGTGATTCGCCAGTAGCAAGGCATCGTAGTGAGGCACAAAAGGCTCGAGAGCCGCGCTCAAATCCGGTGTTCCAGGAGTAGCGTAGCGTACCAGCGGGATTTGCCCCAGCCCGATTATCACTTCAGGGAGCAGCGCCTGATCGAGCGCGCGTCCGGCCGCAGCGAAACCCGTGGCGGTCGGCGGATGCGCGTGGCAGATGGCGTGCACGTCCGGCCGCATGCGGTAATACAAAAGATGCATGGCAATTTCAGAGGAAAATCTGCGCTGGCCGGCAAGCTGCCGGCCGTCGAGATCGGTGATAACCAAATCCTCCGGCTCCACCATGCCCTTATTCATGCACGTGGGAGTGGTGAGAATCTGCCCGTCGTTCAACCGGACGGAGAGATTGCCGTCGCAGGCGACGTTAAGGCCGCGCTCATACATCCATCGCCCCACAACGCAAAGATCGGCGCGATGCTCCCGTTCGGATTTGTTATGGCTTGGGGAAATGATGTTGTGTGTCATCGGCACGACTCCAAACTGGCGGGGAACCAGTACCGCGGAGCGAAAGGATACACATTTTGGCTGAGTTGCGCCAGTGGAAGAATTAAACCGGCGGCCACCCCTCCGAACCGCCAGGCAAGCTGGAGGTTACGCGTAGATACCGCGGAGTTTTAGAGCGCTGGCGACGCGGTCAATGGCCAGCATGTACGCGGCGATGCGGTTGTTAACCTTGTGCATGGCGGCATAGCGGACGACCTCGTCGAAAGCGTTATCCATCACATCGAAGAGCCGCTCATTGACTTCACTCTCGCGCCAGAAAAATCCCTGGCGGTCCTGCACCCATTCGAAATAGCTCACGGTAACGCCGCCAGCATTGCCGAGAATATCCGGCACGGTGAAGATTCCCTTGGCGTCAATAATGGCGTCGGCTTGCCAGGTTGTCGGACCATTCGCGCCTTCGCAAAGAATCTTCGCTTGCACCTGATTCGCATTCCTTTCAGTGATCTGGTTTTCAATTGCGGCAGGAATGGCGATGTCGCAGGGCTGGAATAATACGTCTCGCGAGCTCATTTTGGTTCCGCCGCCGGGAAATTCCTGCAGCACTTTCTTCTGGGTGTAGACCCAATCCATCACCTTGGGAACGTCGAAACTTTTTTCGTTGTACAATCCACCGCCGATATCGGCCAGCCCGACGATCTTGTAGCCTGCTTTGTGCATCAGGTCAGCAGCCATTGAGCCCACGTTGCCGAAGCCCTGAATCACGACGCGGCAGCCTTCTTTCTTCATGCCAAGCTTGGCCAGCGCTTTGTCGCAACAGATCATCACGCCGCGGCCCGTGGCCTCCTTGCGCCCGCGCGATCCGCCCAGCTCGATGGGCTTGCCGGTTACGACTGCGGTGGTCGCTTGCCCCACGTGCATAGCGTAGGTGTCCATGACCCAAGCCATGGTCTGTTCGTTCGTGCCCACGTCCGGCGCGGGAATATCGCGCTCCGGTCCGAGCCAGTCCCTAAGCTCTGCCGTGTAGCGCCGCGTCAAGCGCTCAAGCTCGCTCTTGGACATCTTTCGGGGGTCGCAGATTACCCCGCCCTTGGCGCCGCCGAACGGAATATTTACCACCGCGCATTTCCAGGTCATCCAGGTAGCCAGAGCGCGCACTTCGTCAAGGGTGACGTCAGGAGCAAATCGGATGCCGCCCTTGCCCGGTCCACGCACGGTCGAATGGATCACGCGGTAACCGGTGAACACTTCGAGCTGCCCATTGTCCATCCCCACGGGGATGTACATGGTGATTTCCTTGCTGGGATATTTCAGATAGCGGTAGATGCCCTGTTCGAGTCCCAGTTTGTTCGAGGCAACTTCAAAGCGCGCTTCCGCGTTCTGGTAGACATTCATTTCTTCCGGTGCAGGCGCTTGCGACATGCGAAAATCTCCTTTGAAAGCGTGGCCCCGCAAAGGCGGGGTCACCCGGCAATTCGCACTTAGGCCTGCGACACATTCGCAGGCGAGAATTAATAGGCCAAGGACAGCAAATTGGGGCGGGCTACCCCGTTCCGTGGGAAGGCGAAGCGATCAACCCGCCGAGGCTGCCATCTGGCCGGGCCGTCAGTATACGAACCCGCCTCTCCCTCCGCAAGCCGTTATGGGGCCGACGGATGGGACGGTAATGAGAGCGAACGCAGCCATGCCACGGGGTCGTGGCACGATAAATTTCAAGTGGATTATTGCAGACGGAATTGAAGCGTGATGGCCAGGTGCATGGGCACAGGTTTGCCATCCAGAGTGGCCGGCTGATATTTCCACTGACGCAAGGCGTCGATGGCCGCTTGATGAAGCAGCGTGGGACCGGAGATCACCTTGGTCGAAGTAATGCGGCCGTTCGCATCAATCAGCGCATCAATCTTGACGTCACCCGTAACATGTTGGGTCCTAGCGAGCGAGGAATAAACGGGCGGCACCGAGGAGAGCAACTTCGCCGGCTTGACATCACCGCCCACCGGTATCGCCGCGACAGGCGCGGCTGGCTGTTTCACGCTTCCCGTCACAAGTTCTCCGCCCATCGAATCGCCAGCACCAGCAGGCTGCTCGCCATTGAGCGCAAGGCCAGGGTCCGCAGCTACATTATCTTGCGACACTGCGCCGCGATGGATCTTCGGGGAAGCTAGATGGACCTCGCCTAGGCCGGGCTTTTTTTCCACGAGCTGTGGCTCGTCCTGCTGCTGTGGCACAACGTGCGCCAGCTCCTGCACGACGTGAGTTTGTTTCTCAACCGGCAGGGATTGTGTGGATTTTGGCACTACCCCGGCGTTCGCCGCCGCGGAGGATGACGAGGCACCGCGCGGCGTGGATATCTGCGAGTTGACAGCGGTAGAAGCAGCTGTTGCGGGGGGAGAGACAGCTCCAAGATTGTTCACAGGAACCGATTGGGCAGGCGCGACCGGCTGAGGTTTCGATTGCAACACGCTCGCGGCTACAGTCGCCGCTGGAGCGGCCGCCGAGGTCAAGGAACTTTTTAAGGAACCGTCTTGCTGATGGAGATACCAGGCACCGCCAGCCGCCAGAATCAGTCCCGCAGCAATCGCTCCTATCCATACGCCTTTGTTCGAGCCGCGGGAAACCTTCTTCTCGCTGCTTTTCTCATCGAAAATCAAATCGTCGCCAAAGGAGGGTACTCTCAGCTCGGGAACATCGGCGAGCTCGGTCGCTTCCGCGACAGTCAGCGGATCGATGACTGGTTCAGAGATTTCCGGCTTCTCCGCGGCGCGCCGGGCCTTTTCCCTTTCGATGAGTTCCTGTGTGGAAGTAGGAGCGATGGTGTTGCGCGCCAGGGGCTCGAGCCAGGCGGGAATTTTTACGTTTTCTTCTTCGGCAGATGGCGCCGGAGGAATGGTTCTTGCCGGTAGCGCCGGCGTCAGCACGGCGTTATGGGCCGGCGCAGATTCGAATATCTTTGCGGCCGTATCCCACGTTTCCTTTTTCTCGGCAGGAGGATTGGAAGGCTGAGCTTGCTGCACGTTCTCCGAGGGTGCTCCGGAGAAGAGCATCGAGGACAATTGTTCCTGCAAGCGCGCGGTTTCGAGCTTCAGTGCTTCGGTCGAGCCGGGGACGGGCGCTGGATCTGCTGGGTTCACAGCCTGCTTTTGAAGTGGGAGAGGCATTGCTGAGGCAGGCACCACCTGAACAGACGGAACAGGGCTCACTGGAATTTCCGGCCTGGCAGCAAGCGGCGCTACCGGCACAGGAATTGCAGGCGGCTTCACGGTCACTTCAACCGGTTTGGGTGCCGCACGTTCCACTTCGGCGACGTGAGGTGCGGCAGGTTTCGACACTAAGGGCGCTGCTAACTTCGACGCCGGGGGCACCGTTTTGAGCGGAGAAACGGTCGCCACGGGCGGAGGTGCAACGGGTGCCGGCGCGATCCGATCGCTCGGAAAACGCATGCCCCAGAAACCCAGCACGGGTTCCGTGAATTCCAATTCGACGTAACCGCTCACATTGCGGTAGTTCTTGGATTTGACGACCTGGCAGACGACTTCCTTTTTTGTCTTTTCGTTGGTGAGGAAAAGCAATTGTCCGGGCGCCACCGTCGAGGCAAGACGAATGACGGCCCCGTTCGAAAGGACCAGCACAGTTTTCGTGGTTTCCGAGAAGGGCTCGCGTTTATCCGTGCCTTCCACCGTGCGGGCACCATTCACCGTTACCGGCACTTCGAGCGCGACCGGCTGCGGCCTGCCAGCCGGGGTGTCAGAGAGCGTGGATGTTGCGGGGGGCTTTGCCGTAGTGGTTCCGGACGTCGCTGCGATTACATCGGATTCTTTTGCAATTGGAGGCATCAGGCGTTTGCTCTCAAAATAGAAATTTATATCCGGCCCTATAAGCAGGGCCTCCCCCGTTCCTCTATATCTTCTGCTTTGTGCGAACTCGCCAGCCATAGTACGCGTGTACTAGATGACACCTGTCCTTCGGGGCAGGCGGCGAGCTACTTGAGCGGCGGGAGTGGGCCTTTGAATTGTTCGTCGAGTTCCACCTGATAGCCGGTCACGAGCTTGTTGGTCTCATTGGCCATACCGATGACGGCCTGCAGTTCGTGGAGCATGGCGTCGGTCATGCCCTTCTTGCGCGCGGCAGCGGTGTGCGAGGCGATGCAGTAATCACAGTTGTTGGTCACGCTGACGGCCACGTAGAGCAATTCCTTGGTGAGCGGATCGAGGGCTCCCGGCGCCATGACCTGCTTGATGCTTTCCCAGGTGCGCTTGAGCGTAGCTGGATCGCGCGCGATGGCTTTCCAGAAATTATTGATCCAGTCCACCTTGCGCGTGGCCATGATGTCGTCGTAGACGGCGCGAACCTCAGGGCTCGCGTCCTTGTATTCCACCAATCCGAGTGTCGCCATGAAGCTCCCCCGATAGAATCGAACAGCTTGCTGGAAGTGAAATTAGCAGGAAGCGGCAACCGGCGCCAGCGGGGAAAGGTCCGGTAGCGGAAGAATATTTCTTTGCGGGCAGAAGGAAGCTGGCATGTTGTGTTCCATCTGGCCGCGAGGGACGCGAGGGAAAACGGATCACCAAAATCTTCGCGGCGCGGTCTGTTCTGCCTTATTCTTTCTTGGGTATGGATCAGGCAAATATTCTAATCATCGGCGGTGGTGTCGTCGGCTGTGCCATCGCCCGGGCGGTTTCTGAGCGCTGGCAGGATGTCTTCCTCGTCGAGCAATTTCCGAAGCTCGGCATGGCCACAAGCACTAGGAATAGCGGAGTAATTCACTCCGGCATCTATTATCCGAAGAATTCGTTAAAAGCGCGCCTCTGCGTAGAAGGCAACCGCCTCACATACGAATTCTGCGTCAAGCACAACGTTCCGCACCGGCACACAGGAAAGCTCGTGGTCGCAAGCGACGCGCATGAGGCGACGGAACTCCTCGCGCTGAAGAAGCGCGGGGAGGACAACGGAGTCGAGGGCCTGCGCATTATCGGCCCTGTCGAGATTCACGCCCGCGAGCCATTTATAAAAGGTGTGGCAGCCCTTGAGGTGCCTTCCACAGGTATCGTCTCCGCGGAGGAACTCGTTCACGCCCACGCTCGCATCGCGACAGATCAGGGAGCGAATATAGTTACGCGCGCGAAGGTAGTTTCGTTGGAGCCTTCCGGAGAAACCATTCGGGTGGGCCTGCGCATCGGCGACGAAGAAGATTCACAGAACGAAACGATTGAGGCGAAATGCGTTATCAACGCCGCGGGGCTTTTTGCGGATGAAGTTGCCGCCCTCCTCGGGCATCGCTCGTGGCATATCTATCCGGTTCGCGGCGAATACTGCGAAATCCGCGGTCCACAATCCTTGCTGATCAAGAATCTTGTTTATCCTCTGCCTCATACGGATGGGCTCAGCCTTGGCGTTCATTTCACCAAGACGCTTTGGGGAACAGTTCTCGTCGGCCCGACCGCAACTTATGTCGAAGGAAAAGACAATTACGAAAAAAATCGCCTGCCCATCGCCGAATTTGCGCATAGCGCGAAAACGCTTTTGCCGGAGATCGAAGAGCGCGATCTGCAGCTTGGGTATTCCGGCCTGCGGCCAAAACTGGTTCCGCCTGGTGGAAAGGGAATTGCAGATTTTGTAATTGAGCGCGATGCTGCCGTGCCTCAAGTGATTCAGCTTGTGGGGATCGAATCACCCGGGCTTACTGCCGCGCCCGCCGTTGCGCGATACGTCGTCCAACTTGTCGCCAAGGTGCTGGCCTGAAGGCCAAGATGATTTGACACTTTAAGGGCCCGTCTCGGCGGGCTGCGCCCCTACAAAGAAGATTTCATGCTACTGCGGATTTATTCGACAATGATACGGAGGAATTTTTTCTTGCCGACGCGGAGGAGGAATTCGCGTGATTTGCTCAGGTCCACGTCTCTGCGCGGATCGTCGACGCGCGCGCCGTCGATTTCGACGCCGCCCTGTTTGATTAAGCGTTCAGCCTCGCTTCTGGAAGCGATGGCGTGCAGCTCGACGAGAAGCGCCGTAAGCTTTTTGGCCGGTCCGCGCGCCAGCGTCCGCACGGGAGCTTCTTCCGGAGCCTGGCGGTCGCGGAAGACGCGCTGAAATTCTTCCCCAGCTTTGACTGCTGCTTCTCCGCCGTGGAAGCCGGCGATCACTTCCTGCGCGAGGCGCATCTTGATATCCATCGGATGCATCTTGCCGCTGGACACTTCCTTCTTTATGGCCGCAATTTCCTCGGATTTGCGGTCGGTCAGCAAATCGTAGTAGGGCCACATCAAGTCGTCGGGCATGGACATCAGCTTACCGAACATTTCGCCTGGTGGCTCGGTAATGCCGACATAGTTTCCGAGGCTCTTGGACATTTTGCGCTGTCCGTCGAGACCGACGAGGATGGGCATCATCAGCGCTACCTGTGATTCCTGGCCGTATTCCCGCTGGATTTCGCGGCCCATCAGCAAATTGAATTTCTGTTCCGTGGCGCCGAGCTCCACGTCCGCTTCGAGCACGACGGAATCGTAAGCCATGAGCAACGGATAGAGCAGTTCGTGCATGGAGATTGGCGTTTGGTTGGTGAGGCGCGCATGAAAATCCTCGCGCTCGAGCATGCGCGCGACGCGGTATTTCGCGCAGAGGCGGACGATGTCGTAACTGGTGAGTTTGTCGAGCCATTCACTGTTGCGGCGCACTTCGGTTTTTTCCGGATCGAGAATCTTGAAAACCTGGTCGAGATAGGTTTTTGCGTAAGCGTTGACTTGTTCGCGAGAAAGCGGCGGGCGAGTTTCGGATTGTCCCGAAGGGTCGCCGACGAGAGCGGTGAAATCGCCGAGCAGAAAGACGGCGGTGTGGCCAAGATCCTGAAAATGTTTCAATTTGCGGATCACAACAGTGTGGCCCAGGTGAATGTCCGGCGCTGTCGGGTCAAGGCCCAGCTTCACACGGAGCGGCTTGCCGGCCTTTTGGGACTTTTCGAGCTTGGCCTTTAGCTCCTCTTCGCGAATGATTTCGGCGGCGCCTTTTTTCAGGTAGGCGAGCTGTTCGGCCACGGGTTTGAATTTGATTTGTGGCATGGAATATTTTCAGCTCGTTCGAAGCAGGCGGCGGCCTGTGATTTTAAATTTTCCTTCGAGCACTATGCGCACGGCTTCCGAGTAAATGCGGTGCTCTTCGTGCAGGATGCGCTCGGAGAGCGCCGCTTCCGTGTCCTCATCCTTCACGGGCACGACGGCTTGTAGCACGATCGGCCCCGCATCCAGATTCTCGTCCACAAAATGCACGGAACAACCGGCAAACTTTACTCCATACTCGAGCGCTTGGCGCTGCGATTCGAGCCCGGGAAACGAGGGCAACAGCGAAGGATGAATATTCAAGATGCACTGCGGAAACGCCGCCACAAAATAGGGTGACAACAGCCGCATGTAACCCGCAAGGCAAACCAGGCCGACTTTCTGCTCGTTCAAGACCGCGACGACCTGGCGGTCATACACCTCGCGCTCCAAACCTTTGGAAGGAATTACCCGTGTGGGGATCCCGCGCGCTGCCGCTCGCTGGATGCCCGGCGCCCCTTCGCGGTTGCTGATCACAATGGCGATCTCGGCGCTGGGAATCGTCCCGGCTGCAATGCTATCGGCCAGCGCCTCAAAATTCGAACCGCGCCCGCTCAAGAGCACGCCGATGCGCTTCTTCATAAACGCAAAACATTAGCACAACGGCGTGCAACGGCAAAATTCGCCTCATCAGCCGGTCCGCAAACTAATTCCGTCGCAAGGCTTTGCGGCTCGCGTTAGAATGCTGGATTCTTCGCTCGCAAATTCAGCTGTTGGAGCGGTCTTCATGAATTACCATAAGCACGCGTGGAACGCAGCGATCGTCACGCTGGCCATTCTGGCAGTTTCGGCAAACCCGGCTTCCGCCCAACACAGCGTTGCGCGCGATCCCACGGAACCTCCGCAGGGCAAGCCCCAACCGAAGATTCTGCCTCGGCCAGCCGGAGCGATCGCTCGCCAGTCGGTGGACGAAAAATCCATGCGCGCGCTGATCAGCGAGCTCGTGGCCTGCGGGACGCGCCTGACGCTCTCTTCCTGGACGGATGCGAAGCGCGGCGCCGGCTGCGGAAGAGATCACATTGGCGCACGATTCCAGGAAATAGCGAAAGTTTCCGGGGGCAAGTTGCAGGTGGTGGTGGACAAGTTTGAATCCACTTCGGAGCGGACTTCGTCGAAGCCGATTTCGTTGGAGAATGTGTACGGGATTCTTCCCGGATCGGATCCCAAGCTTTCCAAAACCATCTTCATCGTTTCGGGGCACTTTGACTCGCGTCCTTCCAACGTGATGGATCCCGAGGCCGACGCTCCCGGTGCGGACGACGACGCCTCCGGAGTGGCTGTCAGTGTGGAATCGGCGCGCTTGTTGAGCAAGGCGGGGGCGAATGGCCGCGGAGCCTATCGCGCCACGATACTTTTCGCAGCGGTCTCCGGCGAGGAGCAAGGCCTGCTGGGCAGTACACATCTGCTCGAATGGGCCAAGCAGCAGGGCTACACGATCGGCGGAATGCTGGACGACGACATCGTGGGCGCAGACCCGGCGCCGGGCGCGCCGCATCGCCTGCGGCTCTTTTCCGGCAACGGCGATTTGGACGACGCCGATTCGCCTTCGCGCGAGCTGGCGCGGGCGGTCGAAGAGATTGATGGCCGCGCGGCCATTCGCATGGTTTTCCGCATTGACCGCTATGGACGCGGCGGCGATCACTATCCTTTTTACAAAGCCGGGCTGCCCGCGGTGCGCTTCACCGAGCCGCTCGAAAATTACGAGCACCAGCATCAAACGCCGCGTACGGAAAACGGAATCGAATACGGTGATTTCGAAAAATACCTGAATTTCAAGTTTATGGGAGACGTGGCGCGCGACAACGCCGAAGCGCTGCGGCAACTGGCGATGGCTCCCGCGCCGCCGAAGGATTCGAGACTCACGGGTGCGGTGACGCCCGATGCCAAGGTTTCCTGGTCGGCGGAAGAGGATCCGGAGCGCGCTGGATTTGAAATCCTTTGGCGCGAGACGACCGATCCTCGCTGGCAGGTGTATGACTTTGCTGCTTCACCCGGCGAAACCGCTTTGAAAGGTGTCTCCACTGACAATCATTTCTTCGCGGTGCGAGCGGTCGGAAAGAATGGCGCGCGCTCGATCGCAGTTCCCACTGAGATGGAGCGCCGCCCTCCGCCGCTGCCTTCAGGCGCCAAGCAGTGAGTAAGAGCTAGTGCTGTGGCGGCGCGTTGAACTGCGCAAACGTAATGAAGTGGCCGGCAGGGTCCTTGACGCCAATCTCTTTCGCGCCGTAAAACGTGGTGCGCACGGGCAGATAGACCTCGGCTCCCTTCGTCGCTTCGATGATGGCGTTTAGGTTGTCGACCTCGACGTAGAGAAATGCCGGGCCTTTGCGCACGGCTTGCGCGATCGAAGGCACGTCTTTGTCCACGCTTGCGTAGGTCTGATACATCACCTCCCCGTTTCCCTTCTGGAGAATCACGAATCCGAGCTTGTTCCCTTCGGGAACTTCGGCGGTCTTCTGAAATCCCAGGCGGTCCACCCAAAACGGCAGAACGGGTTCGATTTCGTTTACGAACAAGACCGGGGTCATTTTTTTCACGTTCATGGCCTTTTTCTCCTCGGTGAGATTGTTTTGCGCGGGAGCGAAGCCAATGAGCAAAACAAGGCCCGCGGCGAGCAGCGGCGTGGTTTGCATGGACAAATTTCTCCTTGACGTCGTTAGTAGTCTAAACTAGACTAGTGTAGGATAGCAAGCAGGGAAAAGTACATCAAGGAGACTTTTATGCCCACTCAGCCCAGGCGTCTCGAAGATCTGATTTCCATTGGACCGGCAATGCTTCGCGATTTCGAAATGCTGGGCATCCGCAGCGTGGCGCAACTGGCAAGGCAAAACCCGCAACGGATGTATGAACGGCTGAACCGCGTCAGCGGGCTGCGGCAGGATCCTTGCGTTCTGGACGTGTTTTGCGCGGCGGTGGCACAGGCAAGAAACCTGCGCCTTCCCGCAGAACGGTGCCAATGGTGGTATTGGAGCGGGAAGAGGAAGCAAAGAGGCAAGGCCTCCGGAAAAGATTCGGTGCGTCGCCAGAATGAGAAGAAATAATAATGCGGTGGCGCCGAGAACGCCGAGGCACGCAGAGAAACCTCGGAGACATGCCCGAGCGGCGAGACGATTGGGACTGACGACGCCGGACTTGGTGCTGATCAGCTTGCTGGCTGAGCGGCCAATGCATGGATATCAAGCCAATCTCGAGCTGGAGCGGCGCGAAATCCGGGATTGGGCGGGAATCTCACGTCCGCAGGTGTACTACTCGCTCGACAAACTCGCCCGCGCGGGACTTATTCGTGCGGCGGAGAGCGTGAAACCTGCTGCTGGACCCGATCGCAGCGTTTTTGAAACGACCATAAAGGGACGGCGCGCCTTGGCGGAAGCGCTCGAACGTAAAGAGTGGGCGACGCAGCGCGAGCGGCCACCTTTTCTGACGTGGATTGCACTTTCCTGGCAGGCGAGACCCGGCGTGTTTCGGAAGCAAATCCATCTGCGGCGACGATTCCTGGAACGTGAACTTACGCGCGAAAAAGAGATTCTGCGCTCGATTCTCGAAGAGGTCGGCCACCCCAATCACGAGGCCGTTTGGATGGTAAGCCTGGTGATCGAGCAATTCAAACTCGAATTGAAGTGGTTGAGCAAACTGGCGCAAGAATTACCACGCCGCGCCCCGGCGCGACATCCTGATTATGCGAGAGTCGAGGCTGAATGACTTTCATATCCGGAACGCAGGATTAGAGATTCAGAGTACCAGTGTAACTGACTCGCGCTTTGCCGGAGTCGGCGCGCTCAATCCGGCCGATGCGGAAAAATTTCTCGCGGCGGCGCTTCAGATCGGCCTCGACGGATCTCATGCACTTCGGCGGCACGACGAGAATCATCCCCACGCCTAAATTAAAGGACTGCAGCAACTCATCGTTTTCAATTTTTCCGACGGCGGCAAGGTATTTGAAAATCGGCGGCACGGGCCATGACGCGAGGTCGATTTTCGCCCGGACGCCCGAAGGCAGCACGCGCGGCAGGTTTCCCGGGATTCCGCCGCCGGTGATATGCGCCAGCGCGGAAACCCAGCCGCGAGCGACAATATTTTTCAGGGCAGACGCGTAGCACAAATGCGGCTTCAGCAGCTCCGCGCCGATTTTATTGCCAACTTCGGCGACGTACGTTTCCGGCTTGAGCTTGGCTACTTCAAAAACCAGCTTCCGCGCGAGCGAATATCCATTGGTGTGGAGACCCGCGGAAGGCAAGGCAATCAGCGTATCGCCAGGCTTTACCGCCTTTCCTGTGAGAAGCTTCTTGCGCTCAACCACGCCGACGATGAAGCCCGCCACGTCATATTCCCCTGGGGGATAAAATCCGGGCATCTCGGCCGTCTCTCCACCGATCAGCGCGCAGCCGGCTTTGCGGCACGCACGGCTCATACCGTCCACGAGCTGTTCGACGACTTGCGGATCGAGCTTCCCCATCGCCAGGTAATCGAGAAAAAAGAGCGGCTCCGCGCCTTGCACGAGAATGTCGTTTACGCAGTGATTCACAAGGTCGCCGCCAACCGTGGAGTGCACTCCCATGGCCATGGCCACCTTCAGCTTGGTTCCCACGCCGTCGGCGCTCGATACCAGCACGGGCTCTTTCCATTTTTTCTTGTCCAGGGCGAAGAGCGCGCCGAAGCCTCCAATTCCCCCGAGTACGCCAGGCGTAAACGTCCGGCTGGCGTGGTGCCGGATTCGCTGCTTTGCTTCCGCGGCAATTGCGATGTTCACTCCGGCGTCGGCGTATCTCATGGGAGGCCTGTTTGCTCTCCATTCCATTATCGGACGCACGTAGCCGCGCGCCGTTCCAATGCGGAAGAATAATGTTTGTCGCCGCGGCGGGTCGCGGCGCTCATTGCAGACTGCAGCTACTTTACGAAGTAAATCTAAAACAAACGGAACAATCTTCTCCAGCGCACAGTGCCCGGATGCACCAGCGCATCGGCATAAGCAAGAAACCGGTTGAAAATCTGTCCACTGTCCCATGCACTCGGAGATGCATCCAGCGACATGTAGATCATCACCGGCGTGCCGATCAGGTTCTTCCGCGGCATGCAACCCCAGTAGCGGCTGTCCAGCGAGTTGCCGCGGTTGTCGCCCATCACAAAGTAGCAATCCGGCGGAATTGTGTATGGGAAACGCGTAACGGGAATACCCAGATATTCAGAACCCGGAGGGGGAAGATCCGTGGGTCCGGTCGTATAGCTCTCCTGGAGTCTTTGCCCGTTGATCCACACAAAACCGTCGCGAATATCAAGGGTCTCGCCGGGCATGCCGATCGTGCGCTTAACGAGATCCTGACCTTGCGGATCAGCGGGTGGGCGGAAAATCACGATTTGCAGGCGTTTGGGATTCCGCCAAAGCGGGACGTGCCAGCCGGTGAACGGTACGCCCGCGTCGTAGCCGATGCGGCTCATGATCAGATGGTCGCCGATCAGGAGCGTATTCTCCATCGAGCCTGAGGGAATCACGCGGGCCTGGCCCATTGTTCCATTGATCAGCAAGAAAGCCAGCCCCACCCAGAACCACGCGATGACCTCGCTTTGAATGCGCTTGCCGATCGGCGGATTCGCGTCCTTCTCTTTTTCTTTTTTCTTTTGGTCAGCCTTCATGTTCCACCCCTACGGGCCGCTCCGGCGTCGAGGTGTCCATGGCCTTGCCGTTTTTCCCTTCGCTGGACTTGCCGTTTGCTCCGCCTTCGCGCACTTCCAGCTGCACCAGGTCGGTCGGATAAACGCCCGTGTAACATGAGGTGCAGAAATTTCCCTGGGTGTCGCCCACGGCTTGCTTCAGTCCGGTAATCGAGAGGTAACCGAGCGAATCGGCACCGAGGAATCTGCAGATTTCTTCCGGCGTATTCGAGGAAGCGATCAATTCTTCTTTCGTCGGCGTGTCCACGCCGTAGTAGCACGGCGAGACGGTCGGCGGGCAGCTGATGCGCACGTGCACTTCCCTGGCGCCCGCTTCGCGCACCATGCGCACGATTTTGCGGCTGGTGGTGCCGCGCACGATGGAATCATCCACCAGCACGATGCGCTTGCCTTCGATCAGCCCGCGGACCGGGTTCAGCTTCAACTTGACGCCGAAGTTGCGAATCGCCTGCGACGGTTCGATAAACGTGCGGCCGATGTAGTGATTGCGAATCAAGCCCATGCGAAACGGGATTTTGGATTCGAGCGCGTAACCCACCGCCGCGGGAACACCTGAATCGGGTACGGGCACGACGATGTCCGCGTCCGCCGGATGCTCCCTCGCGAGCAAGCGGCCGAGCGCCTCGCGGCTTTCGTTCACCGAGCGGCCAAAGACAATGCTGTCCGGCCGGGAAAAATAAACATGCTCGAAGATGCACTGCTGTTGCTGCTTTTCCGGCGCGAAGCGGATGGACTCGATGCCCGAGCGTGAAATGCGCACCATTTCGCCCGGCTCGATTTCGCGTACGTACTGCGCGTTCAGCAGGTCGAACGCGCAAGTCTCCGAAGCGACCAGCCAAGTGTCGGCGCCGGCGTTTGTTCCGGGCAGTTTGCCCAATACCAGCGGGCGGAAGCCGCGCGGATCGCGCACGGCGTACAACTCGTCCGTCGTAAGGACCAGCAGCGAGTATGCGCCTTCCACTTGATTCAGGGCATCGCCCAGCGCGCCGGAGAGATTGCGCGCCTGCGAGCGCGCAATCAGATGCACGATGACTTCGGTGTCGCTGTTGGTCTGGAAAATCGAGCCGCGATGCTCAAGCCTGCGGCGCCATTCCGTGGCGTTCGTCAAGTTCCCGTTGTGACCCAGCGCGACCTTGCCCTTATTGCAGTCAATCATGATGGGCTGCGCGTTCAGCAGCGCTTTGTCTCCCGCCGTCGAATAGCGCGTGTGCCCGATCGCCAGATTGCCAGGAAGTTTCGCCAAGACGTTCGGCTGAAAAATTTCTTCCACCTCGCCCATCGCGCGATGAAGATAGAGCTCCGTACCATCGCTCGAAACGATGCCCGCCGATTCCTGTCCGCGATGCTGCAGCGCATAGAGGCCGAGATAAGCGAGGTTTGAAGCTTCGGGGTGTCCGAAGACACCGAATACACCACATTCGTCGTGGAAGTGATCGTCGAGGAGTTGGACCTCAAAAGTCATACAGCGCGCATCCTCGAACCCAGCATGGGCCTGACGCCGGGTATCCCAAGGAGGACCAAGCTGAACATCGGGCATGTCAGAAGAAAAATCTTCTGAGCGAGATCAACGCGCGCGGGATGCAGCGCGATCAGCACGATCGCGCCATGCAAAACCAGGTCAAAAGTGATCACTATAACAGCAAATGTCCAAGCCCAAGATGCTCTTCTCAAGACTTGCACGAACGCGGATATGTGAAAGAATGCGTAAAGAAGAATCAATGTCATTACAGCCGCGTCCCCAAGACCGGTGCTCCTTCCCCGCATTACCTCGGTAACGAGCACGAAAAGGAGCATACCTGCAGGACTGAAACCCATCAATCCAAAATAGAGCAGGAACCATAGCCGAACCAGACTAGCTCCGAGGTCCATTCTGCTTTGAGTGTCGGTGGCCATATATTCAGTTCATGTCCGGCAGGTAATTGTGCGTTCGAGCGAATGGGCCCAAATGTCGCGCAGAGTTTCGACTGGGCTGTCGACAACCGCGCGTCCATTATGTTCGATGCGGAGTGTACTCCCGGGAGAAACCTTGCCGATCTCAAGCGCCCCTACACTGTATTGTCTCGCAGTATCGAGAAAGCGGGCAAGTGAAGCGGGCTTAACGGATACGACGGCGCGGGCGCCGCGCTCGCCAAAAAGGGCGGCCTCCACTGGTCCTTCCTCATCGAGTATCACATGTGCGCCAAGAACGGGCACGGCATGCCGTGCCCCTACGGGAGAAGACGCGAAGCAGGACTCGGCGAGAGTAACGGCGAGGCCACCGTCGCTCACGTCATGCGCGGACTGAATCGCGCCTTCTGCAGCCAACGCGACAAGACAATCGATCAGGCGTTTCTCCGCCTGAAGGTCGATCGGCGGCGGCTGGCCTGCCACGATCCCGGCAAGGCTCTTCGAATATTCGCTGGAGGAGAATTCCTGTGCGAGTGCCGAAGACTGATTGCCTTGCAGGGGCACAGCCCTTCGCGGCTCAGGATAAACATGCTGCGCCCCTGCAACGAGGGTCGATCCGTCAAGGAGGATGATGACGTCGCCTTCTTCACGGAACGCCATTTTTAAAGCGTGAGAAGCATCTTCGATGACGCCGAGCACGCCGATTACCGGCGTCGGGTAGATCGATTTCCCCAGCGTCTCGTTATAGAAGCTCACGTTGCCGCCGGTAATGGGAGTCCCGAGTTCGTTGCAGGCTACCGTCAGGCCATCAATGACCTCGCTGAATTGCCACATGACTTCCGGTTTTTCCGGGCTGCCGAAGTTAAGGCAATTCGTCGCCGCAATCGGCCGGGCCCCGCTGCACGCCACGTTGCGCGCCGCCTCCGCAACGGCGTGCATCGCGCCCAGGCGCGGGTTCAACTGGCACCAGCGGCCATTGCCGTCCGTCGCCAGCGCCAGCGCGCGCTGCGTCCCTTTAATGCGCATCACCGCGGCATCGCCGGCGCCCGGCACGACCAGTGTGTTCGTCCGCACCATCGTGTCGTACTGTTCGGTGATCCAGCGTTTTGAAGCAATCGCAGGTGATGCGAGCAGCTTTATGAAATTCTCCGTGAGATTCGTGCCCTCCGCCGCGAACGCGAACCAATCCTCCGCGTTCTCTTTCCTCAACGGAGGCTGCGCGATCGCCCGCCGGTAAACCGGCCCTTCTTCCGCGAGAGGATGCGCCGGAATTTCCGCAACAACTTTGCCGTGGTCCTTCACTCGCAACAAGCCGCCATCGGTCACTGTTCCGACGACGACGGCATCGAGGCCCCACTTCCTGAATACATCGAGAACTTCCCGCTCGCGGCCGTTCTCCGCGACGAGCAGCATGCGCTCCTGCGATTCGCTGAGCATGATTTCGTACGGCGTCATCTCGGTTTCGCGCTGCGGCACCTTGGCGAGGTCGATCTCAATTCCTGTGCCGCCGCGCGAAGCCATCTCCGTCGTCGAGCACGTAAGTCCCGCTGCGCCCATGTCCTGAATCGCAACGACCGCGCCGGTTTGCATCGCCTCGAGGCAGGCCTCGAGCAGAAGTTTTTCGACGAACGGGTCGCCGACCTGCACGTTCGGCCGCTTCTGTTGCGATTCCTCGGTGAACTCCGCCGAAGCCAGCAGCGACGCGCCATGTATCCCGTCGCGCCCGGTTTTTGCACCGGCGTAGATCACAGGATTTCCCATGCCGCGCGCTTTGGCGAAGAACAAGTCTTCTTTTTTCGCAATCCCCAGCGCCAGCGCATTCACCAGCGGGTTTTGCGAGTAACAGGGCTCAAAGCAGACTTCGCCGCCGACGGTTGGCACGCCGAAACAGTTTCCGTAACTGCCGATGCCTCGAATCACGCCGTCGAGAATGCGGCGGTTTTTTGCGGCGTCCTCTTCGCTGGTGTGATTGCTTGCCGCAATCTCGCCAAAGCGCAGAGAATCGAGGACCGCGATGGGGCGAGCGCCCATGGTGAAAATGTCTCGCAGGATTCCTCCGACGCCGGTCGTCGCGCCCTGGAAAGGCTCGACGTAACTCGGATGATTATGCGATTCGATTTTGAACGCAGCGACCAGGCCGTCGCCGATGTCCACCACTCCGGCATTTTCGCCTGGCCCTTGCACGACGAGCTTCCCGCGCGTGGGCAGGCGCTTCAGGTGCACTTTGCTTGATTTGTAGGAGCAGTGCTCGCTCCACATCACGCTGAAGATGCCCAGCTCGGTGATGTTCGGCTCGCGCCCGAGGATTTGTTTTACGCGCGCGTATTCTTCGGCAGTAAGGCCGTGCTCGGCGGCGATCTCCGGGGTGACTCGAATTTCAGTGCTTGCGGTGGCCATAATTCAAATCTGCAAGAAGAATTGGAAACCGCTCACGCTGTAGCCTTGGCCGCGCCAACCAGAGCTTCGACCATGGAGCGGAAAATGACCAGGCCATCGGCAGAGTCGAGGGCAGACTCGACGGCGCGCTCGGGATGCGGCATCAGCCCTGCCACGTTGCGCTCGCGATTGCAGATTCCCGCGATGTTGGCCATCGAGCCGTTGGGATTCCCGGCCGCATCGTCACTACCCTCGGGAGTGGTATAGCGGAAAATCACCTGGCGGTTTTTCTCGAGCTCGGCCAGCGCCGCTTCGTCGCAAGTAAAGTTTCCTTCACCGTGGTTGATGGGAATTTTCAGGATCTGTCCCTTCGCAGCGGCGTTCGTGAATGGCGTGTCCGTCTGCTCGACGCGCATGTGCACATGTCTGCAGATAAAGCGCAGGCCGACGTTGCGCATCATCGCGCCGGGGAGCAGGCCGGCTTCCAGCAAAATTTGAAACCCGTTGCAGATGCCAAGCACCACACCACCGGACTTCGCGAATTTTTCGACCGACTTCATCACCGGCGAAAACCGCGCAATCGCGCCTGTCCTCAAATAATCGCCAAATGCGAACCCGCCGGGCAGGATGATGGCGTCGCAATTGGCCAGATTTTCCGATTTGTGCCAGATGAATTCGACCGGCTTCTTGAGGACGTTCCCGATGGCATAAAAGGCGTCGTGGTCGCAATTGGACCCGGGGAAAACAACGACTCCAAATTTCATGCGGTGTGGACTCCGTGTAGCATCTTGGGAATTTGTATTTTAGCACACGCGGCGACGTGGCGCTCACTGTGGGTACGGAGTATCGCGGCGTCACGAAGTTTCTCCTTAGCGTGGGCGGAGACGCCGATGATGCCGCAACTACAACGAACGTCCCGGCGTTGCAGAAGACGGTGGAGGCGCCGCGGCAGCGCCTTGTGCGACAGCAGGTTGAATCATTCCATCGAGCCCTAGAACGTTCACGAGGCCCGCGTTCGAGGGCACGATGTACTTTGTGTTTTGTGCCAGCGTATTGTTGAGCACTTCAAGGCGCCGCATCATTTCGGCGCGCTCTTTGAAATAAGTTTCCGCCGCGGTGGAAACGAGTTTGATCGCCTCGGCTTCCGCGTTGGCGCGAGTGATGCGGGCTTGGGCGTCGCCTTCCGCCTTGAGAATCTCCGATTGTTTTTTACCTTCGGCCTGCAAAATCTGGCTCTGCTTGATGCCTTCCGCTTCCAGCACCGCGGCGCGCTTTTCGCGTTCCGCCTTCATCTGGCGGGACATGGCGTCGGTGATATCGCGCGGCGGCTCGATCTTCTGCACTTCCACCCGGGTGACTTTGCATCCCCAGTTGTTGGTGGCTTCGTCCAGGACCTCGCGCAAATTCGTGTTGATCATGTCTCGCGCCACCAGGGTTTCGTCCAGCGTGCGGTCGCCGATTAAGTTGCGCAGATTGGTTTGCGCCAGGGTTGTGCAGGCATATCCGAAATCCTGCACTTCGTATTGCGACTTTACCGGATCGATCACCTTGTAATAAACCACCGCGTCCACTTCCACGGTGACGTTGTCCTTGGTGATCAGCTTCTGCGGTGGCACGGTGATCACCTGCTCGCGCATATCCACGCGTACAATATCGTCCACAAATGGGATGATGAACGTTAGCCCCGACTGCGCCATGGCGTGATATTTTCCGAGCCTCGTGATTAAGCCCTTTTCATACTGCTTCACGGTGCGCGCGCCTTTGGCCAATGTCACTAGGCCGAACACCACAAACACCACGAGAAACACGGCAAACAAAATGCTAGTGTCCATTTTCCTCACCTCACCTTGAGCGTCACGCCTTCAACCGATTCCACTTTTACCGTTGCCCCTGCTTCGAGAGCTGCGTCTCCCGGACCTGCCAGCTCCGCGCGCCACACTTCGCCGCCGAGTTTCACCATGCCGGGCTCCAGCGAGGCAATCCGCTTCGTCACCAAGCCCGCTTTGCCTACGACGGCGTCCACGTTTGTCGAGTGTTCTTTTACATTCAGTTTTGCCCTCAACCAGGTTCGAAACACCGCCAGATAAACGAGCGACAATCCGCCCGCTGCCAGCAAGCCAATCTTCGCCGACCCCACCAGAAAACCAATTCCGCCGCCGATCGCCAGCGACCCGCCGATCAGCGCGAGGTCGAACCCCGTCAACGCGCCCAGCGCCAGCTCGACGATCACGCAAACGATGCCGATGATGATGAGCAGCCAGTTCACCCAATTGCCCACGGGCATGCTCCTTTCGCCGCACGTACCGCGGACGATAACATCGGCGTTGTTAAGGTTCAATCAAGAACGGAATGCGTTTCGGAGAGAAGTTAAACGTAGCGGAATTCAGCGGCGGCGCGATTTCTTCGCCGTGCGGCGCGGTTTTGACTTCTTTCTGCGACGCACTACCTTCTTCGGCTTCTCCGCCGCCAACTCGCGCCGCTTCTTTGCCGCCCATCCCGGCTTGATCTCTTGCCGCCCGCGCGCGATGCCCAGGGCATCTGGCGGCACATTTTCCGTGATCGTGGAACCTGCCGCGACGTATGCCCCGTCGCCGACGCGCAGTGGAGCGACCAGCGCGGAATTGGTCCCGATGAAAACTTTGTTCCCGATCGTCGTCGGGTACTTGTGAAATCCGTCGTAATTGCACGTAATTGTGCCCGCGCCGATATTCGTCTTCGCGCCGATCTTCGCGTCACCCAGGTAAGTCAAGTGCATCGCTTTCGTGCCTTCGCCGAGTGTGCTCTTCTTTAATTCCACGAAATTCCCGATCCGCGCGCCTGCCTTCAAGTGATTCCCCGGCCGCAGCCGCGCGAACGGCCCGATGATCACGCCGTCGTCCAGGCGGCTTTGCGCCACGACGCAGTGCGGCTCCACGGTTACGTCATCACCTAGGATCGCATCGCTCAACACGCTCCCTGTCCGGATCGTGCACCGCGCACCAGTCTTCGTCTTGCCGAGCAACTGCACGCACGGTTCGATGATCGTGTCTTCGCCCGCAATCACTTCCGGATCGATCACCACCGTCTCCGGCAACTGGATCGTCACTCCTTCGTTCATCATCGCCGCGCGCTTCCACTCCCTAAGTGTGCGGTCGACCTCCGCAAGGTCAGCGCGCGTGTTGCAGCCGAGCGTTTCCCGGGCGTCCGCGGCCAACTGTGCCAGCACGGTCTCGCCTTTCGCAGCCATCACGGCGATCGCATCCGTCAAATAAAGTTCGCGGTGCTGGTTGTTCGGTTTCACCTGACCGAGCGCCGGCCACAGCTTCTCCAGAGTGAAACAGTAAATGCTGGAGTTGATTTCGTTCAGCTCGCGCTGTTCCTCAGTGAGCTGTGATTCTTCTACAATCGCGGATACATGCGCTCCCGTTTTCCGAACGATCCGCCCGTACCCACTTGGGTCCGCCAGCACGGCGGTGAGAATCGTCGCCGCGGCGTTTCCGGCACGATGCGCCGCGATCAGCGCCTTCAGCGTTTCCGTTCGCACCAGCGGCGCGTCCCCGGGCAATACCACCGCGAGTTTCGCGTTGCCCAGCGCTCTCCGCGCTACCTGTACGGCATGGCCGGTTCCATGCTGCGGCTGCTGCAAGACAATCTCGGCGCCCAGCGGCTCAACCACCGCTGCCACCAGTTCTGCCTGGTGCCCGACCACGACAACCGTCTTCTTCGCTTTCAGCGGCGCGCACGTGCGCAAGACGTGCTCCACGAGCGTGCGTCCGCCCGCGCGATGAAGCACTTTGGCGAGGCTCGATTTCAGCCGCGTGCCCTTCCCCGCGGCGAGTATCACGATGGCAAAATCATTGGCAGGCATATGTTCCCGCCCATTTTGCGGGACGCCCGCCGATTTCGCAATCAAGGTATTTCTTTTGCTCGCGGAAGGACAAACCTAGGGGCAGGCTAGTCCGCGGCAGGGGCGGGTGAGAGTGCCGCAAAGGAGTGGTGTTCCGCGGCGTAAGCTGTCTCTTCCGTCGTAATCGTCCAGAGGGAGGGGTCGGCCAGTAACCGGCTGACCAGCTGCGTATGCAGCGAATGGCCTGCCTTGTGCGCTTCCACGCGCGCCAGCAGCGGCAATCCGGTCAGGGCGAGATCCCCGATCAAATCGAGAGCTTTGTGCCGGCCAAATTCATCCGGGAACCGCAACGGCCCGTTCATCATGCCATCTTCGGTCAACACGATGGCGTTTTCGAGCGACCCGCCCCGGATCAGGCCCATCTCCCGAAGAGGCTCGATATCGCGTTCGAAACAGAACGTGCGCGCCCGCGCCAGCAAATGCCGGAACGTCTCTGGGCTGACTACCATCTCCACTTCCTGCTGTCCGACCAGCGGGTGGGTAAAATCCACATAGCAGCGCACGCGAAACTCGTCCGACGGATAAATTCCCACGCGTCTGTCGCCTTCCACAACTTCCAGCGGCTGCACCACCTTCAAATAGCGCCGCCTTCTGCGCAGCCTGCGAACACCCGCTCGTTGGAGCATCTGCATGAACGGCTCGGCCGAACCGTCCAGGATGGGAATTTCGATCGAATCGATGTCGATATAGATGTTGTCGATGCCACAGGAATAAATCGCCGCCAGCAGGTGTTCGGTGGTCGAAAGCAGTACACCTTGTTTCATCAGGCTGGTCGCGTAACTCACGCGCGCAACATTGTGTCCCTGCGCCTCGATGGGAAAATTGTCCAGGTCGTTGCGGCGAAAAACGATACCCACATCTGCAGGTGCGGGCACCAATCGGAGATGTCCGAACACGCCAGTGTGTAGGCCCACACCTTCCACTCGGGCTTCTCTTGCGATCGTGGTTTGGAACATATTTGCTTGATTAATATAGCACTTTGTCGGCCACTTGCATTATACTTTTGTTCAATAATTTCAATAACTTACGAACCATTTGAACCCCTCATCGGGATGCCCTGTGGTTATTACGCAACAACTTGGTGATTGCGTGTGTCTCTTTCCCATTCCTACCTTCAATCCCTCTTTACCCTTCCGAGCTTCCTTTCGCTTTACTCCCGCGTCCCATTCTATGTCGGTGGTATAATTGGTTCTTGCTGGAAGATAGGTGGGACATGAATCGAGCCGCACGCGTCGGCATTCTTGCAATTTCAGTAGCCATATTCTGTTACGCCGGAATCGGCCATGTCCTCGGCCGCACGCCTGACGACAAGTCTTACAAGTCGATGCTGGTGTACAGCGAAGTTCTGCAGAAGATCCAGCAGGACTACGTTGACGAGCCGAACATGCACCTGGTTACGGCGGGCTCGCTTCGCGGCTTGCTCGAATCGCTCGACGCCCAGTCCAGCTACCTTACGCCTCGCGAGTATGCGGAGTACAAGCAGAAGCTTCAGAATGCCGGCACTGCCGAGAGCGGGCTGACGCTCAGCAAGCGCTTCGGCTACGTCATCGTGATTTCCGTCCTGCCGGAAAGCCCCGCAGAAAAAGCGGGGATTCACAGCGGCGACATTTTCGAATCCATCGGCGGCTTCACGACGCGCGACATGTCAGTCGGCCAGGCCCTGAATCTTCTCAGTGGACAGCCCGGAAGCGCCATAAAAGTTTCCGTCATCCGCCGGGGCAAAGCGCAGCCTGAAGAAGTGGATCTTGTTCGTCTGAAACTTGCCCCTAGCAAAATCACCAGCCTGAAGGCCGATCCCGATGTGCTCGTCCTCCGTCTGCCCTCGCTCGATCCCGGCCGCGCCGAAGATGTTCGCAATCGCCTCCTGGAGGCGGAGAAACAAGGCGTTCACAAAGTGATTCTCGATCTGCGTGAATGTGGCCGGGGCCCAGTTTCCGAAGCCGTCTCCGTCGCGCGGCTCTTTGTTTCATCCGGGACGCTGGCAACACTGCGCGGACAAACGCTCTCCGCTCAGGTTTTCTCCGCTGACCCCAGCAAAGTCATCTGGAGGAATCCCGTCTCTGTGCTGATTGACGGCACGACTTCCGGCGCCGCGGAAGTGCTGGCCTCTGCAGTCGTCACGAATCACCGCGGCGATGTGGTTGGCGAACGCACCTTCGGCCTCGCTTCCGAGCAAAGATTGATCACCTTGGACGACGGCGCGGCTTTGATCCTTACTGTCGCGAACTACTACAACCCCGCGGGCAAATCGATTCTGGAGGAAGGCGTCATCCCATCGGAAGTTGTTCATGCGGCCGCGGCCGACGAAGTGGATACTGGCGATGAAGATGCGCCGCCCTCAGCCCCTCCCGAGAAGGGTGCGGCGCAGGGGCCCGAAACCCAGAAGGAGCCCAGGCTTGTACCGCGTCCGCTCTCCCCGGAAGATCCAGTCTACCGTAAGGCCCTCGAGCTCTTGAAGACGCCCGCGAAGAAAGCGGCTTAGTCATTGGTGAGCGGCTCGGCCCGACCAACTTCACAAGCCATCCGTCAATTTCTCCCCTCCCGCACTTCAGATGCACAGTGCTTCTTGCGTTGGTTCACGCGAATCGTTTTCCCACTCGTGTTGGCCATCTCTCTTTCGGGCTGTAAGAAGTCACTAGAGCGTCTGCCCGTCGAGAAGATCCATGCCATCACACATGAACTCGTTGCAGCTTCAAGCAAGGCGACGCCTTCCGGATCGGATATTCGAACCCAATTTCTCGCTTCCGACGAAGATACAGAAGGAACGGATCGCCTCGACATCACTCTCTATCTGGCGGACCATCCGGCTTCCGAACGCGCTGCCATCGCCCATCTGCTCCAATCACTCGCCGAGGTCGCGACTCGACATGGCCTTACTCAGGATGCTCCATCCGAAAGCCGGGAAGGAATCCTCTTCAACTATCGCCACGCGGGCCTTGCTACTCACACGATTCACATTCACTATCTCCAATCAACCGGATCCGCCGCCGCGCCCCGCGTTTCATCCCAGACGCAAACCGATGGCGCGAAACTCGCCATCATTCTCGACGACCTGGGGAGCGACCGGGCCGCCGCCAAAGCGATTTTCGCCATGCCTTATCCGCTCACAATTTCCATCCTCCCCAATCACGCACATTCCGTTGAAATCGCCGAAGTGGCCCACCGCCGTGGATATCAAGTCTTGCTACATCTCCCCATGCAAGCCGCAGGCAAAGAAAAGCCCGAGGCCCGGGAATTGCGTCCGGGCATGGCCGGGGCGGACGTGGCTCTGATCGTCGCTCAAATGCTTCAGGCAGTTCCTTACGCTGTAGGTGCGAACAATCACCAGGGTTCGCAGGCCACTTCCGACCCCGCACTCATGTCGGAATTAATGCCCGTCCTGCGTGACCTCCAGCTCTTCTACGTGGACAGCCGCACTACCGCGGCTACCGTTGCTTTTGACACCGCTCGCGAGGACGGAGTGCGCTCGGCGTTTCGAAACGTCCCGTTTCTCGACGACGTCGCCGAGGTAGCCGCCGTTCGCAAGCAGTTGGAACTGGCCTTGCGCGGCGCGCGCGAAAAAGGCGAAGCCCTCGCCATTGGCCACCCGCATCCTGCCACATTGCAGGCCCTGCGCGAGGTTCTGCCTCAGGCCGAGGCGCAGGGCGTGCACCTTGTTTTCGCCTCGGAGCTTGTCCGCTAAGGCTCAAACGTTCTCGGTTGCCTGGCTCGTCGACGCTTTTGCGGGAAATAGTCTCGGGAACACAAGAAAGAAAATCCCCAAAACTAGGAAATCGAGCACGCTGGCTTCCGGGCCGGCGGTGCCGCCGGTCAGCCACGTCGGCCCGTGCAGCGTCGCATTCGAGAGGTGGCCGGGAAAGATCATGCCACTGTCCGGAACGGAATAAAGAAATGTTTCGGCAAAATCAAAGCTAGCATGCATTCCCACCGCGAACCACAGGCTTCCCGTCCGCCGCAGCGTCAGGCACCAGAAAAGCCCGCTCACGACCACACCCGCCAGTCCTACCCAGCTTTCCCCGGGATTCGTGGCATGCATCACCCCAAAAACCAGGGAGAGCACGATCGCAGCGGGCCAGAATCCCACGCCCTGTGCAAGCGTAAATTGAATGTAGCCGCGGAACGCAAATTCTTCGTAAAAGCCGACTACCAGGAACACCACCGTCCACAGTATCGCCCACCGCCAGAGGTCGCTTCCGTGAATCGCTACCTCGCCAAACCGGTAGCCTCCCAGCGCCGCTATCACTCCCAGCACGGTGCTGATTTCTATCAATCCGAATAACGCCCCTTGCCAAAATAATATTCCAAAAGCCGCGCGGCCCGGCAGACCATACTCTCCTAGCCGGCGCCCCTCGAACCGGGACATCAACCAAGCTGCAAAGAACGCGCCCACCAGATCAATGCATTCTCCGAACAGAATGCGTCTTGGCAGCGGGGAGTAGAGTTCACTCGGAAAAATGATCCTCGAAACCCACTGCAATGCGTAGCCGGTTCCCTCAGCCAGCGCCACATAGAGGCACATTCGCAGAAAAACGAACGGAAGAGACGCGCTGCGGAATAGGCTGGCCGTCGATGGAGCTTCAAGATGGCCACGGCCCTCGGTCTCTGCTACTAAACCTGTGTTAGGCGGCTCGTTCATCGCTGCCGAACTTTATCACGGCTGCGGCGCATCTTCAGCCGGCCATCTTCAGATTATTTCTTGTTGAATCGCGCTGCGCTCCGCGCGTGAATTGTCCGCGCATTCATTGAACTTATGGCGTGACCTTAATTTCTGCTGCCCCCAGAATTTTCCGGCTCTTTTTCTCCTGAACGAAAACAACCGCACGCAAGTTGTCCCGCTTCCAGCTGCGATCGAGGCTCGCGCTCGCCTCGCCCGCGAACGCCGTCTCTGGGTCCCTCCCGTTCGCTACACCGATTCTCCGAAGCGTCCTCACGACCGCGGCATGATGCAAATCCTCACCCGCGTTTTCCCCGCGCGTCACCGCGTTATGCAGTCCGGTTTCCGTGATGGCAAACCATACTTCGGGATTGTCATCTCCGGTCACTTCTGCAAGTTTTCCCACATGCACGGCAAATTTCTCTCCGTCCTTGCCGGTTTCTGTCGGTCTTATGCGAACTTCCGTCTTCGCTTTCCCGGCCATCCCTTCGATCACTCTCCGCGCCTCCCGTTCCCGGCTGCCCACGAATTCCGTCCGACCATCTACCACCATCTGTGGCGTATAGACATTTCCATTCCCAAACGCCGCGGCATAGCTTTCCTGCCGCCGGGTCCATTCAGCCGACGAAAAGGGATCCCGCCAGCCCAGTTGGTCCCAATAGTCCACGTGCTCTTCCAACGCGATAATCTGCTCCTTCTCCGCCCCCTGCTTCTCCGTCAACTTGATCAGCAGTGCATCCGCCGGCGGGCAGCTCGAGCAGCCCTCCGAAGTAAACAACTCCACAACGACGGGGCCGGCATTGCCAGCAGTTCTTGCATTGGCTCTGGCGGTCTTGCCCGCGCGGAGAAACATCGTCCCCGCCGCAGCGACAAACATAAACATCCCAACTACTGTCAGTCGCCTCATTTGGTTCCTCACCTCAGGGACATTCGATGTCCTGACCGCAGAGAAGGTCTCCGGTTTGGGCCTGATCATTTGGGTTGGCAGAATCTAACCAGTTTGCTATGGTTTACCGGTTATGAGTCTCGCCTCCTGCTCGAAATTCCAAGGTAATCGGCGGCGGCCATGATTACCGCCAAACTCAATTCGCCCCTTGTCGGGGGGCGCCTCGCCATCGATTTCGCCAATTCAACCGAATCCGATTGGGCGGGATTCATTAGCTTCCTCGAAGCTTCTGGTGTCGTTTCCCCGGAGCGAAGTGCCCAGCTTCTTCCCCTCTCCCAAAGCGATCCGCAGGCCGCCGACCAATTGCTCTATCGTGTGGTCCGTCTCCGCGACGCGCTTCGCAAGATTTTCCGCGCCTTGGTCCGCAGGGAGAAAGTTGCACGGGAATGGGTTGCGCCCGTGAACGAAATTCTACGCATCACCGAAGGGCATGACGAACTCGTTTGGGACACTGTGCAGTGGCGGCTGGAATTCCTCGCACGGGAAAGCGGACCCGAATGGCTGCTCGCCGCCATCGCGCGGTCAGCAGCGGAAATTCTCGTCGAGGGGCCCGCCGCCCGCCTGCGCCTCTGCGCCAACCCTGCTTGTGGGCTTTTCTTTTCCGATCTGTCGCGGACTCGCCGCCGCCGCTGGTGCTCCATGGCTCGTTGTGGCAATCGTCACAAAGTCGCCGCCTTTGCCCGCCGCCGCACTTCGCGGAGCACCGAGGCTTGAATCGGACCACGAAACGCTTTCGCGGAATTTACTTCACGTATTTTGTCGGCTGGCCCTTGGACCACGGATCATAGCTGTGTGCAAACACGAGGCGCTCGGCCACCGGCGGGTGGCTATACAGCCAGAAAGTAATAAGCGCCGGTGGATTCGGATCCGACAAATCGATTTCGCCCATCACCTGAAATGCGTGCGACGCCACTTCCTGCGAATCCGGCACGATGCCGTGGATCAGTTCCAGTCCATAGACGTCCGCAGCATGCTCCTGCATCCTGTTGAACCCGTTGATCACCGGCGATGCTGCAAAGACCACCAGTTGCAGCAGCAGCAGGAACAGCGCGAACGACGCCCAGTCCTCCGCCCCGTAGATTTTCCACTCCTTGGCCCAGCGGTCGAGCGCCCAATGCATTCCCCGGAACGCGGCATAAAACGTAACCAGCAGCAGCAAGGCAAAAAAGACGAAACGACTCCGGATGTGTCCCAGTTTGTAGTGACCTGCTTCATGCCCGAATATGAATAGCGTCTCGGGAACGGTGGTCTTCTCGATGGTCGTGTCCCACACCACTACGCGCTTTGAGGCGCCGAATCCCGTCACGTAGGCATTGATTTGGTTTGTTTTTGCGCTGGCCTCCATCAGGAACATTCTTTCCGGCGGTATTGCCAGTTCAGCGCGCTGCAACACTTTCTCGATTTGCGTAACTAACTCATGGTGTTCCACATCGAGCGGCTCGAATTTATTGAAAAGCGGATCAATCAGCCAGGGGCTGATAAACATAACCACGAAGATGATGGGCAGCGACGCGACCCAGAAATACAGCCACCATCGCCGCGGACTGCGCCGCATTACGGCATATAGAATCAGCACCAAAATAACTGCGAACGCAGTCCCCAATAGCTCTCCTTTGGTCCAATCCCACACCCACGAGCCCCATCGTTGCACGGATTGTTCGTAGCGCAGCGAGAGAGAATGCCCGTACAACCGCAGCGGCAGTTCCAGCACATCCAGCGTCACCACAAGCACGGGGATATATACCAGCCCCTGCAGGAACCGGCTGCTGGTGGTGCTTTCGGCGAAGTCGCGGAATTTCGCCGCCACCCCCAGATTCAAAACCAAAATCATGACGAGGATGTCGAAAAACGCCATCACGAAATACAACGCATATCCGGCTCGGGAGTAGGCGATCGCCTTTTCGTAGCGATCCTGCGAGAGAGTGTACTTTTCTGTTTCTGTCTTCTGCGGAGCAGCCAGCGGCGTTTCATCCCTCTGATCTTGAACACGTTCCGCGCGCGGTGTCGCTGGAGGCCTTCCTCTTGCCGGTGGCGCTTGCAGAGCCCCTCGTGTCCACGCGGCACTGCACAAAAATATGCACAAAATCAGCGCGACACGTCGAGTCGTGGAACACCGCCCCATATGCCCTCCTCGCTCCCACTCGAGGATTGCCGATGCGGCCCCTGGGTCCTCCGCACGCGCCGGGCAGTATGCAGCACCCGAACGCGACACGCAACAATTCTTGTCCGGTGGAATCGTGCGGCGAAACTTGCTCCCGCTTTCTGGTTGATCTTGCTCACGGGAGTAGAGGTGAAGAATGCGGAACGCTGCGCTTCAGAAGTTCACTGCCGTTACCTCATTCGCAGCCTTAAAATGCAACGGAATTGTCAGCCGCTTTCGCGCGGCGTAATCTGTTATCAGACCTGGCCGGTCTTTAAGTGAGGATTTATGACCCTGGTGAATCGCATCTCATTCCGCGTTGTCTTACCGGCCGCTGTGGCCGTTGCGCTCTTTTCGTTTCCTGCTTTTGCGCAATCGCAGGACGAGCAATCTTCCTCTGTCGCCGATGCCGCCCGCCGCGCCCGCGAACAAAAGAAAAAATCCGAAAAGCCTGCGCGCGTCATCGACGAAGACACGCTGAAGCCTTCGCCCGGCCCAACGAGTCCGCCCGACTTGCAGACAGCCAAGGCCTGGGTTCCCGAGGCCCCGCCATCTGCGCCGTCAGGAGCAGCAACCCCGGCTCCTTCAACAGCGCCGCCCGCTAAAACCGCTTCCCCAGAGAAAAAAGAGTCCTCAAACAGTTCCGCCGAAGCTACAAGCATGAAAGCCCAGCTCGAGGAATTGCAAAAAGAACTGGACCTCCTCCAGCGCGAAGTCCCGCTCGAGCGTGACAATTTCTATTCAAAGCCCGACTACACGCACGATACCGCAGGCAAAGCCAAACTCGACGCTCTGATGCAGCAGGTCACCGACAAGCAGCAGGACGTTGAGGCTTTGAAGGCCCGCCTCGCGACCCTGCTCGAGCAGTTGGCAAAAGAACAGCCCGCTGCCGCCGAGAACCCTGAAAAACCGGCCACGCCACCTCAGCCATAAATCATGGAGGCAGAGCAAAAACTCCTCTCCGGGGTTTCCGGCATAAACAACGCCTCGGCTACTCCTCCGCAACGAGTCACGAAACACCAGCTTGCCCCGAGCCAGCCGCGGCGAAAGGGGTCACTAGCCACGCTCATTTGGGCTCCAACACCAGCGGCAGCCCGTTCTTCGGATTGCCGATGATGACGACCTTCGCATTCGTGCTTACGGCCAGCTTCTCTGTAGCCTCGATGCCTTTCCATTCCAGGAGTTGAGGGCTGATTCCTGTGGCCACAATCTTCTGAAAATCCGCGATACCCTGGGCCTCAATCCGTTTCCGCTCTGCCTCCTGCTTCTCTTTCTGCAGGATGAAGCTCATGCGCAACGCGTCCTGCTCCGCTTGTTGCTTCGCTTCGATAGAGCCTTTCAACATCGCCGGCAACTGCACGTCCCGCAGCAGCACGTTTTCCACGACTACGCCGCGAGGGGCGAGCTGCTTCGTCAACTCGTCCTGAATCTGCTGCTGCACGAGTTCCCTGGCATTGGTATACAGCGCATTGGCCGTGTGTGCAGAAGTCGAAGCGCGAATCGCCGCCCGCAAGGTTGGCTCTACGATCTTTTCCGCGTAGTCTGCGCCGACCGTCTGGTACACCTGCGCGGCCATCGTCTTGTCCAGGCGGAATAGAAGCGAAGTGTCCAGCGCCAGGATCAATCCCTCATTGGACGGCACATTCGCGCTTTCCTTCACGGACTGTGTCTGAACTGAAAGCTTCTGGACCGCCTTCAGCGGATTGATCAGGTGAATGCCCTCCGGCAAAGTTTCTCCCGTGACCCTCCCGAACAGCGTCAGAACGCCCACATTTCCCGTGGGGATCGACGTGACACTCGCCATGAACAAAAAGAAAATCACGATCGCCGCAGCAATCCATAGAATCCTCGAACCTGCACCCCGCAAACTGGGCATCGTTGGAATCCCCCCTCCTCCCAAATCAAAACCACCGCGTGTCACATTCGCCATTTTTCCCTCCGTCGCACGGCCGCCAAGCCGGCGCACCACTTTTCCCCGCTATAAGAAGGGTGAGTAACGCCGAATTCCTGGACAGTATCCCGCTTCGCAACCATACCACAAGATATTGTATGTTTTTCTCTTGACACCACAGGCTTCCCGCTGCAAAATCCGCGCCATCCAGTTGTCGGCCTGGTGACCGTGCTTTGGGGGCTGGAGCACTAGCTCCGGCAAGTAACGCCAAAATTGTTGGGCTTTCGCCCTGAGGCAGCACTAGCCTCGAGGAGTCATAGATGCAGTACATGCCCGGCTCCACCGTGCAGTGCATCAACCCGAACTGCGAAGCGCGCGGCCACTGGGTCCGCGCCGACGTGGTCCGCAGCGACTTCTGCCCCTCCTGCGGCGATGCCCTGCGCCATGTGCCCCCGCCGCTCACCCCGCACTTCCGCATGCGCCCGCGCCCCCTCGCCGCGCGCCCGCCGCTCCGGCCCCGTCCCCGCTGAGACTGATCGGCACTTCTTTCCTTCTCAGAGCGCGCGGAAAGTTTTGGGCATTGCTGGGGCTCTGTCTGCAGAGCGACGCATCCGCCCTCCTTCTTGATCATGGCGGGGCAAGGGTGTGGCAAGCACCCGTCTTTCCGCTGGTGGCAAGAAATCGCGCAATTCGTGCACTCCTGAAGCGCGATCTGGGCGAGAGAGTGGAAAATAAAATAGAGGGAGGGGATACCCTATCCCCGGTATTTTGCAAAGTGTGCGGAACCGGCTGATTCTAAAAGAGTTGGAGAAAACAGTTGCTTTCAAGTGTGGGTCAAGTGTGCGGAACCGCTTGATTTCAAAAGAGTTGAGAGAAATCTTTGCTTTGGTAAGTAGGTAGGCACCCCTCCCTTTCACTCGGGGCAAGGAGAAGTTAGAGAGAGCAGAAGGAATATGGGAAGCCGTTTGGGCGGCGATTCGGAGAGGATGGGCTTCGGTATACACGGGGAAGAATAGCATGCCGGTACGGATTGGTTAAGTAATTTGCAGGGAATGGGGAAAATTGAGGGTTGAACGGCAATAGGGCGGGTTTAATGGTGCGAGCGACAGCAAGGAGAACAAGAGAGAAGCAAAGTCAAAAACCCCAGCTCCCTGACCCGGTCCCCGACCAGGCCGGGACAGGCGGGGTAAACTCCATCTGCATCTGGGGCACCCGGGTTCGATTACCTGATGTGATCTAGTGCGTTATCGACCGTGCCAGGCTCTGGCTTGCACTCATGCTTGTCAAAGTCGGATTGGAGTTGCTGTTTAGCTTTGTCGGCGTCAACTAGAAACTCCTGTCTCGTCTTGAACATTAACTTGCAGAGATCGCAATAGGCGATGCTCGGCGTGCTGCCGATGAGTCGCGCTATCTTGAGATTCCGTTCCGGCATGCCAACATCATTGCAAGGCACGGCTGCTGAGTCAAATGCGGCGACCAGAACGGCGCAGCGCAGTGATTACAGCGCAGGCGGGGCTCTACTTCAGCAGGTCTTTCGCGTATTTGGCGGGAACAGCAAGGTTCGAGCCTCCAAAATCCTTGAGTACGGCGAAATTTACGCCGACCACTTTTCCGTTGCGGTTGAAGAGCGGTCCGCCTGAACCACCGGAGGTGGTGGCGGCGTCGTAGACAATTTTGTCCTGGAGCACGTCGCCGATGTGGCCTTGCGTGGTGGTGGGGCGGATGAGGCGCTGAGAAGCGAGTTGCGACACAATGTGATTGACGTCCCGTGCGTCGCCCGCGATTTTCTGGGCCACGTCCGTACCCGCCCGGGCGAGAATGCCGTCGATTCCGGTTGGGTAGCCAATCAACACGACGGGGTCTCCCGTCACCGTGGCTCCAGCACGATCGTCGAGTTCAAGCACCGCGGAGCCGGGCGTGAGCGGAGATTCGAGCTGAAGAGTGGCGACGTCCGCCTGCGGGGAGATGCGATCCAGTTTAGCGCGCAGACCCTCCGCCTTTCCGGGGAAGTAAACATCGTAGGACAAAACATAAGCGGTAGCGCCGTGATCGAGGAGTTGCTTCAGCTCGTCGTTATTCCACCAGGGTTCAGCGACGTGGTGATTGGTGATGAGTTTTCCGTCGCGCTTCACGAGAAAGCCGGTGCCGAAGACGTCAATCTTAAGATGAGGCCCCGCGCCGCCTTCATCGAGCGTTACCATGCCTTTGTCGTCGACCAGCGGCTTGCCCGCGGAATCGACGGCGACCTGGATGGGACGTCCGGACTGGGTGTCGAGAAATTCGACGACAACGTGCAGCAAACAGACGCTGGGGCCGTAATCGTGGACGACGGTTTCGGCGATCTTGCCTTCGCTTTCCAAAAGTTTTAGGCGATTCTGCGTGTCCGCGAACTGGCGTTTGAGGGATTCGGCGTCAGAGCCGCCGGCGGCGACGCGCTTGCGGAGATCTTCGGATTGTGCTTTCAGAGAATCGCGCGTGGCGGACGCGGATCGCGACTCCGCCTCGAGCGAACCGCGCGTGGACTCCGCGCGGCGCAGGAGTTCGTCTTGCTGGCCGAGACCGCTGTTTAGACGCGCGATTTCCGCCCGCAACTGACGGGTTTCCTTGCGCGCTCCGCGGCTGTAAACGCCTAAATAGATCGCCGCGAGCACAACCGCCGTGCCGAGCGCGGAAATAACGGGAATCACCCAGAAGCGGCGTTTGGCGAGCGGGCCGCTCAGCGATTCGACGGCGATATCCGCATAATGCTCGCGTTGCACGGCGTACTCGAGCATGGTCTTGAGTTCTTCTTGCGGCTTGCGCTCGCGGAATTGGGTCCGGATCCTGGCGGCAAATTCCAAAGGATCAAAAGGGAAGGAGATGACGTCGTCGGCGCCAAGGTCCAGTGCGCGAGCGCGCTCAAGCGCGCCGCCGGTTACGAGCATGACGATCTTGAGCGGCGACTCGGTTTCGGGGCGCGATTTAAGCTGCGTGATGAGACCGCAGCAACTGAGATCGGAAGGCGTGGCCTCGGTGACCAGTACTTCGGGCGAGAGAGTCAGCACTTGATCAACCGTCAGCCCGCTTTCCGTGGCGACTTCGTAGCCCTGCCCAGACAAGGCACGGGTTGCCGCGTCAAGGGACTCCGGGCGGAGATTGAGAATCAAGATACGCATCACGTATTCGATGCACAGAGGCATTCCAGAGACACGGCCGAGTTTGAAGAACTGGCCACGAGCAAATCCGCAGTTACGCTGCAGAGGGGAATGCCCACGGTGGTGAGCTTATCATTGACGGTTCATTTTAGGGATGGCCGGGATGAAACGGACCCGGCGGGGATGCGGCGGGTGGTGCACTCCGGAGAAGATAAAAAACTGCTTGACATATTCCCATATAGGAATGTAATATGCCTCATGGCACGAGCAGCGACAACGTCGGATGCGTTCAATGCGGTGGCCGAGCCGCGGCGGCGGGAGATCCTGAACTATCTTGCTTTGCAGGAGCGGCCTGTCGGGGAAATAGTGGATTCACTGGGGCTGGAGCAGCCGTCTGTTTCGAAGCACTTGCGCGTGCTTAGAGATGTTGGCCTGGTCCACGTTCGGCGGGACGGCCGCCGGATGCTGTATCGAACCAACGCCGAAGCAATCCGTCCGCTTCACGAATGGACGGAAACATTTGAGCGCTTCTGGCGGCACCAATTGAGCCGCATCAAGGAACGCGCTGAACGGAAAAGCAATCCGTCAAACGACACAGGAAGTGATTTCAATCCAAGGAGGAAGAATGATCACGACAGCACCAAGAATTGAGGATTTGACGCTAAACGTCACGGAGGAAATCCACGTGCGCGCGCCGCTGGAGACAACCTTTGCAGCGCTGCTCGAACAACTCGGGCCGCAAAATGACACGCCCGACGGCAAGCCGATGCCACTGAAGGTAGAGGCGTGGCCGGGAGGAAGATGGTATCGCGACCTCGGCGACAACAACGGCCACTTCTGGGGAAACGTGCAAGCCATTAAGCGGCCCACGCTGCTGGAATTTACGGGGCCATTGTTTATGTCCTATCCAGTCGTGTCGAACGTGCAGTACCGCTTGAGCGAGAAAGACGGCGGAACGTTGATCACCTTTCACCATACGGCACTGGGACTGATTCAGGAGGACCACCGCAAAGGGGTAAATAAGGGCTGGGGTCATATCCATGCGAGCGTGAAGAAGCGGGCGGAGGCAGTCCGTTCACGAGCGACCTCGCAGTGAGAGGAGAATGACCCAGTAACGGAGAACGCAGAGAAAGAAGCGGAAAAGCAACGCCAAGTTCAGCGTAGTTGATTCAGAAAAACCATGAAAAAAAAGGAGACAAGGAACCATGGAAACAAAACCCACGTACGAACAAGCGCAGCTTCACCTGCAAGTCTACGAGATGCGCCGCGAAGCCAAGCTGCGCCAGGGACGCGATTGGTTCTTCAAGAACTACTTCGCGGACAACCTCGAGGACGGCATGCGCATCGCGGCCCCGGGAACGGAAACAGGCGCGCTCTTCATGATGGTGCTCAGTTATTGGGAGCAAGCCTGCGCACTGCTCAACTACGGTCTGCTCCACGAAAGCCTCTTCTTTGAGACCAGTGGGGAGTTTTTCGGGGTCTGGGAGCGCGTGAAGCCCATCGTCCCGCAGGCTCGTGAGCGGTTCGTGAATAAGCAGTTCCTGGCGAACCTGGAAAAGGCGGCGCAGCGGTTCGAATCCTGGATCGAAAGCCGCTCACCCGGCCACATCGCCGGCATGCGCCAGTTTATGAAACAGATGCAGACTCAGCTTGCGACAGCAGCGAAAGCCTAATTGGAACTCGAGAGCGAAGAGCGAGCCTGCGACCGCCGTGCGCAAGCGTACTTGAGCATCGCAGGCTTGTTTTCGCTTGAAGGAGAAGTTCGATGTGTCCCGCATGCATTCCATCCATGGCGTTGATCGTCGCTGGCGCGTCCTCGACGAGCAGGCTATTCGCCCTCGCCGTGAAGGTGCTTGGCGGGAAGAGCAGGATGAAAGAGTCGTCCCAGAACGCAAATCAAAGGAGAATTGATCATGACTACGGCGACGAGCAAGAGGGAAGGTCCGAGAGTAGTGTCGCAAGCGGAATGGGTTGAAGCTCGCAAGGAGCTTTTAAACAAAGAGAAGGAGTTCTCGCGGCTGCGCGATGAACTGAGCCAGCAGCGCCGGGAGCTGCCCTGGGAGAAGGTGGCGAAGGCGTACGTGTTCGATGGGCCTAAGGGTAAAGAGACGCTGGCCGATCTATTCGGCGGCAGAAGCCAGTTGATTGTGTATCACTTCATGCTGGGTCCGGACTGGAAGGAGGGCTGCCCTAGCTGCTCGTTCATTTCCGATCACATCGACGGCAGCGTGGTGCACCTGGCGGCGCGAGACGTGAGGCTGGCGGTGGTTTCGCGAGCGCCGCTGGCACAAATCGAAGCGTACAAGAAGCGCATGGGCTGGCGGTTCCATTGGGTATCGTCGCTCGGCAGCGACTTCAATTATGACTACCAGGTGTCAGCGACAAAGGAAGAGCAGGCGAAGGGCGAAGCGTACTACAACTATGGAATGCAGAAATTCCCAAGCGAGGAACGGCCCGGCACAAGCGTGTTCTTCAAGGATGCGGGCGGGAACATTTTCCATACGTATTCGAGCTACGCTCGCGGGCTGGACATACTCATCGGGGCGTACAACTGGCTGGACCTCACGCCAAAGGGGCGCGATGAAGAGGGGTTGAAGCACGGGATGGCGTGGGTGCGGCACCACGACAAGTATGACGAAGCCTACCGAGTAGACGCGAATGCGGAGTACGTGCAGCCTGCTAAGGCCACGGATCCCTCGTGCTGCGCGGGCGAGCACCATTCGTAAGCGCTTATAAATACTGCCGACTGCCCACGTCGCGATGACAGCGAGCCAACGGGCGCGTTACGATGGGGACGCTACTGATTGGGCGGCAGAGGCAAAAGCAATCATGAATGAGGTGGAGGTCAAGGTCCTCCCCATCGAAGTTCTACGCGAATTCTGCACGCGGGTGTTTCTCCACTTCGGCGTGCCCGAGGTCGACGCCAGGCAAGCTGCCGAGGTACTCGCCACTGCGGATCTGCGCGGGATTGATTCTCACGGTGTCGCCCGGCTGCATACCTACTTCGACATGCTGAGCGAGGGGCGAATCAATCCCAAACCTGAGGTCAAAGTGGTGCGCTCCACTCTGAGCACCGCAACGGTGGACGGCGACAACGGCTTGGGTTTGGTCGTCGGGCCGCAAGCGAATCGAATCGCCATGGATATGGCGGAGAAGTCCGGCTCCGGCTGGGTGAGCGTGCGAAACACGAATCATTTCGGGATCGCCGGCTACTACGTCCTGAAAGCTATCGAGCGCGACCTGATCGGCTGGGCGATGACAAATACGACCAAGCTCGTCGCACCCTTGTGGGGTGCGGAGCGAATGCTGGGCACAAACCCAATTGCCATCGCGTTTCCGGGGAAAAAAGAGCCGGCCATCGTGATTGACATGGCGAGCTGCGCAGCTGCCTATGGAAAAATCGAAATGGCGCGCCGAAGGGGCGAGGCGATCCCAGATGGATGGGTGATTGATAGCCAGGGCCGGGAATCAACCAACCCGGACGACATGGTGGCGGGCGGAGCGCTTCTGCCGCTCGGCTCAACGCGCGAACGCGGCGGGCACAAGGGCTATGCCCTGGCCATCATGGTGGACATACTGAGCGGCGTGCTCAGCGGAGCAAATTGGGGACCCTTTGCGCCGCCCTTCGCTCTGCGGCAGGAAATCCCAAAGCGGAGCGTAGGCAAGGGCATCGGCCACTTTTTTGGCGCGATGCGCATCGATGGCTTCATTGACGGAGATTCGTTCAAGAATCAGGTGGACGACTACATCCGCGTCTTTCGCGGAACAAAACCAGCGCCGGGGACGAACGGCCCGTTGATTCCAGGCGATCCGGAACGCGAAGCTGAGCGAATTCGTCGTAAGAACGGTGTGCCGGTCATTTTGCCGGTTGTCGAGGAATTGCGCGACATCTCAGAGAAAACGGGAATACCGTTTGAGTGACTCCCGCGTAAGAGGAATCCCTCGGGAAGCTCGGCGTAAACTCAGGGAAATTTCCGGAATAGAAACACTAGCCGGGCGAGACGGCAAGGTGTTGGGGAGCGCGTGCCAGAGCCGCAAGTGACTCGGTGTAGGGCGCGCGGGCGACGCCGCGTTCGGTGAAGATGGCGGCGATGTAGCGTGCTGCTGTGACGTCGAAGGCGGGATGCGCGGCGTGGACGTCGGGGGCGATGCGGACACCCTGGAGGTGCGTGACTTCGGCAACAGAACGCTCTTCGATCGGGATGTGCTCGCCATCGGGAATCGTTAGATCGAGCGTAGAAATCGGCGCGGCAATGTAGAACGGGACGTTGTTTTCCTTGGCGAGGACGGCGATCTGGTAAGTGCCGATTTTGTTGGCGGTGTCGCCGTTGGCAGCGATGCGGTCGGCGCCGGTGACAACGGCGCTTACCTTTCCGCTCTTCAGGAAGTGGCCAACCATGTTGTCGGTGATGAGAGTGAGCGGGATGCCGCCTTTGTGGAGTTCCCATGCGGTGAGGCGCGCGCCCTGGAGATAGGGGCGCGTTTCCGGCACAAGAACGTGCAGCTTCTTTCCCTGCTCGATGGCGACGCGAATCACGCCAAGCGCCGTGCCGATGCCGCCAGTGGCCAGCGCGCCTGCGTTGCACTGGGTCATGACCTGGCCTTCGCGGGGCATGAACTCCGCACCGAAGCGGCCGATGGCTTCATCGGTGGCTTTCTTTTCGAGATGAATCTCCTTGGCTTCAGCGACCATTCCCCGTTGGATTTCAGTAAGGTCGGAGGTTTTCGCGGCGAGCTCGACAAAGCGGACACACATGCGTTCGAGAGCCCAGCGGAGATCGACGGCGGTGGGCCGGGTTTCGTAGAGAGTGGCACAGATCTCTGCGAGCTCGGTCTGCAGCTCTTTAGCCGATTTTGCCGACGAATGCAGAATACCAAGGGCCACTCCCATGGCGGCGGCGACGCCGATGGCCGGCGCCCCACGAATGATCATTTCGCGGATAGCGGCGGCGACTTCGCGGTAGCCCGTATAGGTGTAGTGGACTTCCTCGGCGGGAAGCCGGCGCTGGTCGAGAACGACGACGCCGCGGTCGGTCCATTCAATGGGTTGCGCTACGTACATGCACTTCCATTGTAGCCAAGGGAGCGGCCGAAAACGAATCCATCAGGGGTGCGGAGGAAATTGCGTGAAACCCCGGCTGGCGATGATCGAGGAGAGCGCGATCATGGAATTGTAGCCGAGGTGAAGGAGATAACTGGCCAGGACCGTGCCCGTACGCGCGCGCGCAAAGGTGAAAATGACGCCGACGAGGATGAGGAGAGAAACAAAACCCCAGGTCCAGCCGAGCTGCGCGCCGTGCATCAAGCCGAACAGCCCGCCGGTAAGAAGTATTCCCGGGAGGACGCCGAACGTTTTTGCGAAGAGCGGATAGAGATAACCACGGAAAACGGTTTCTTCAACGAGAGGCGCGACAATGACCGCCATGGCCATCAGAAGCATGGCGCTGTTTCTGTTCTTGAAGAATTCCTCGATGGGCACCTCTTTAGTGGTGTGAATCCGCGTGCTGGCATAGGCGACGAGGATGGCCAGTCCAGAGCCAGCAAAAAAAAACGCCCAGGGGTTGACCTTTTCCCCGGATTGGCCAGTCCTGAATTTCTTCCAACCCAGCGAGCGCCAGAAAGGCAGATCACGCAGAACAGCCAGCGTGACGTAAAGAAACAGGAACATGAGCGCAAACCAGAGAAGATTTGTGCCGATGAGGAGCTGCGGTTTGGATTCGAAGAGCTTCATGATCTGCTTTTGTGAAAGATGGCGCTCGGCGGAATAATAGAGGACAAAGCCCAGCTGGACGACCAGCAGGCTGGCGAATCCAAAAAAGAGAAACACCACCAGATGAGGCCAGGACCAGGAGATGCGCAGGTCCTCGGGCAAGTTGGGCTGCGGACGATATGCAGTACTGGGCGTCGTCGCCGCGTAGCTAATGGGGTCGCCGGCGAGGGGGGCGGCAGGCTCGGCGGCGGACGGCTGGCCCGCTGGCGGCTGCTGATCCGGCGGGGGATAAGAGTTGTCGTCGAAGAGACTCATCGTTTTTTCGAGCGCGAAGCATTCGCCCGCGCCGTTCGCGACCAGCTCTCCACGGCGGGCCAGCCAGAAGCGAGCGCCGCCGCTACTAACGGCAAAAGCAGTTCGTGATGGCCGGTGATGGCGTAACCTCGCGATTCCTGGGCGCCGTGGGGCCGCTGCGGAGCTGTCGGGCGCTTCACTACATTCTGCAACGGACGGTAGTGCTGGATGAAATCGAAGTTGGCGGTGGTAATCGGGCGCAGCGGTACGCCGAGATTGCGGACGACCGAAACTGCTTTCAAGAACACTTCGGGGAGGAGCACAGCGGAGCCCCAGTTGAGATAGACGCCGCCGGGATTCATCTGCTGGACGAGGGCGCAGAAGAGGCGGAAATCGAAGTGCGTAGCCGCGCCGAGCGCCAGGCCGTCCGCGGACGGATGCATGTGAGGGATGTCGGTGCCGATGGCCAGGTGGATGGTGACCGGGATGCGGTGTTTGTAGGCAGCAATGAGCACGCTGAAATCAGAGAATTTTGTGTCGAGAATACCGCTGGCGAGGAACTGGCCGGCCGCTTCACCGTAGCCCATGCGGACGCGATAGGCGAGCTTGGCGATTTCGTTGAGGTATTCGCCGGTTTCCTCAGCCATGCCGAACCGGCCGGCACCAAGGCCTGCTTCGACGTCCTCGGAAGTGTTGCCGACGAGGGCGATTTCAAAATCGTGAATGAGCGCGGCGCCGTTCATGGCGATCGCGGAAATAAATCCGCGTTTAATGAGGTCGATCAGGATCGGGCCGAGACCCACTTTGATCACGTGGCCGCCGATGCCCCACAAGATGGCTGCACGCCGCTTGCGGGCGCGATGGATGGCGGCGAGAAGCTGGCGAAGGTCTTCGGCGGCGAGGATGTTCGGGAGCGAATCGAGAAATTTGGTGAGTGAGACGTTGCGCGCGGGAGGCCTGGCAAAGTCGCGAACGCGGACCTTGCTCTTGCGCGAAGCGAGCGGGTAAGTGTGAATGGCGCCGAGCGTGATGGGCCGGATGGAATAGACGGACATACGGAGAAGATACTCTACCCTGCAAAACAGCGAATACCAAATGGGCGGAAGACTCCCACCAGAGCGAAGTGCGTGAGCGGCTAGGTGTGATTCACGGCTCGTGCTCGACCGAGACGTACATGGGGCCGAAGCCAAACATGGCGACGAGGAACCAACTGAGTCGCCCGGGACTGCTGACCGTGCGGAGTTTTGCGTGTTCGCCGGGAGCGAGCTCGAATTCGATCTGGCGTTTGTTCCAAGTGTTATCCACACGGAGGATGTGGCGTCCCGCCGCGACGGCTGCGGACGCAGATTGACCGAACATTAAGGTAGAAAACGGCAGACCATCGAGCTCGACGATGATCTGCCGTTGCTGCACGTCATCCGGCGAAGTACGAGAAACGGTGATGCGCGACTCCGTTTCACTCATTTGGAAATTCCGTTGCCGTTCGCGTGGACATTGTTGTTCGACAGGCCGAGGACGCGCGCGAGGGCCTGGCCAGTGTAGGACTTCTTGGTGCGCGCCACCAACTCCGGCGGGCCCTGGGCTACGACGCGGCCGCCTCCTTCCCCGCCTTCCGGGCCAAGATCGATAATCCAGTCAGCTTGTTTGATGACGTCGAGGTGATGCTCAATGATGAGGACGGTGTTGCCGAGAGAGACGAGGCGCTGGAGGACATCGAGGAGTTTGCGAACGTCATCGAAGTGCAAGCCCGTGGTGGGTTCGTCCAGGATGTAAAGCGTGCGCCCGGTCTGGCGCTTGGAAAGCTCGCGGGCAAGTTTGATGCGCTGCGCTTCGCCGCCGGAGAGCGTGGTGGAAGACTGGCCGAGCTGAACGTAACCTAGGCCGACTTCGACAAGCGTGGAAAGTTTCTGCTGAATTTGCGGGATGTTTTCCAGCAGCTTCAGGGCGTCGGAAGAAGGCAAGTTGAGCATGTCGCTGATCGAGTGGCCTTTGTAGCGCACGGCAAGCGTTTCGGAATTGTAACGGCGCCCGCGGCAGACTTCGCACAGAACGTAAACGTCGGGGAGGAAATTCATCTCGATGCGGCGAAGGCCATCGCCCTGGCAGGCTTCGCAGCGACCGCCTTTGACGTTGAAGCTGAAACGGCCTGGCCGGTAGCCGCGTTCGCGCGATTCGGGAAGCATGGCAAAGAGCTCGCGGATGGGCGCGAAGACTCCGGTGTAGGTGGCGGGATTCGACCGCGGCGTGCGGCCAATGGGCGCCTGATCGATTTCAATCACTTTGTCGATGTGTTCCGCGCCAAGAATTTCGCGGTGCGCGCCGGGGATTTCCATCGAACGGTAGAGCTTTTGCGCGAGGGAGCGATAGAGAATGTCGTTGACGAGCGTGGACTTCCCGGAGCCGGAGACGCCGGTAACCACAGTCAGCAGGCCAAGGGGCAGTGTGATATCCACGTCCTTCAGATTATTGGCGGCGGCACCGAGGATTTGAATTACCTTGCCGTTGGGGCTGCGTCGTTTCTCCGGGACGGCAATGCGCGCGGCCCCGCTAAGATAGCGGCCGGTGAGAGATTCGGCGCTGGCGGCGATTTGATCGGGTTTGCCCTGCGCGACGAGGTACCCGCCGGCATTGCCCGCGCCGGGACCGAGATCGACGACAAAATCAGCGCGGCGGATGGTGTCTTCGTCGTGCTCGACGACGAGCACGGTGTTACCCAGGTTGCGAAGCTGTTCGAGGGAGCCGAGCAGGCGGCCATTGTCGCGCGAGTGCAGGCCGATGGAAGGTTCGTCGAGAACATAGAGGACGCCGCGCAGGCGCGAGCCGATTTGCGTGGCGAGGCGAATGCGCTGGGCTTCGCCGCCGGAAAGGGTGGCGGCGGAGCGGTCCAAGCTGAGATAGCCGAGGCCGACGGCGAGAAGAAACTCGAGGCGCTCGGAGACTTCCTCGAGCGGGCGCGCCGCGATTGCCAACTGGCGCGGCGTGAGTTGAGAGAGAATCTTGCCGACAGCGGAACGCGCGGCGCTGAGAGACAGCGCGGTGAAATCCGCGACGGACCATCCGGCAAGCTTCACCGCGAGCGATTCGGGACGCAGCCGCTTGCCATGGCAGGTGCTGCAGAGCGTGGCGGACATGTACTGGGTCATCCACTCGCGATAGGTATCGGAGCTGGACTCCTGGAAATTGCGCTCGAGGAATTTCAAAATTCCCTGGAAGCGAAAACCCTTTTCGGGGCGCGCTTTCCTGGTGGCCGGAGCGCCACCGTTTTCACCGGGACGCGCGTTCGACGGCGGATAGCCATACAAGAGCAGGTTCTGAGTGCGCGCGGGAAATTTCTCGAATGGTGTATCCAGAACGAAGCCGTGGGCGTAAGCGGCAAGTTCGAGAGTGCGCTTTAGAAACGTCGAGCCGGAGCCCGGACCGAGGCCTCCGTCAAAAAGCGGACGTGTCCAATCCACGATGACTTTGGCGGGATCGAAATCGTATTTCGAGCCGAGACCATTGCAATCGGGACAAGCGCCATAAGGCGAATTGAAACTGAAAGAGCGCGGTTCGAGTTGCGGAACGGAAATCCCACAATCGGGGCAGGCAAGTTTTTCGGAGAAGACGTGTTCCTTGCCGCCGACGATGGCGACAGTGACAAGCCCTTGAGCAAGTTTCAGTGCGGTGGCGATGGATTGTTCGAGGCGCGCGGCGATGCCTTGCTTGACGAGCAAGCGATCCACGACGACTTCGATGGTGTGGTTTTTGCGCTTGTCGAGGCTCGGCGGGTTATCGAGCGGATAGAGCTCGCCATTGATGCGCACGCGGACGTAGCCATCCTGGGCGAGCTTTTCGAGCTCTTTGCGGTAGGCGCCTTTTCGTCCGCGCACGATGGGCGCGAGGATCATGATGCGATCGTCGGGCCGGCAAAGGTCACCGTTGAGGATGGCCTGAACGATCTGCTCGCTGGACTGGCGGGTGATGGGCTTGCCGCAATTGGGGCAGTGGGGAACACCAATGGTGCTGTAAATGACGCGAAGGTAATCGTAGATTTCCGTGATTGTGCCGACGGTGGAGCGCGGCGACCGCGTGGTGGTTTTTTGTTCGATGGCGATGGAAGGCGAGAGGCCTTCGATCACGTCCACTTCGGGACGCTCCATCTGGTCAAGAAACTGACGGGCATAGGCGGAAAGCGATTCGACGTAGCGGCGCTGGCCCTCGGCGTAAATGGTGTCAAAAGCGAGGGATGACTTGCCAGAGCCGGAAAGACCGGTGATGACCGTCAGCGTGTTGCGGGGGATTTCGAGGCTGATGTTTTTGAGATTGTGTTGCCGCGCGCCCCGGATGACGAGTTTGGTCAGGCCCATGAGACGAAAGCGCTCCCTCCACAGGAGCCACCGGCACACAGTGGGTACACTGAGGCCAAAATAACTCTTAACAATAGCAGGAGGCAGAGCGATTCGCCAGAGTCAAGAAAGTGGTGGAACTGGCAGTGAGTCTATTCGCGACTCCGCAGAAGGGACGCTGTTTCTTAGAACCGGGTTTAGGGAACGGGGAGGGCACTCGTCCGGTATGCCGACTTGTAGGGACTTAGGTTCTCTATCATTCGGAGTTTCACCTCTGTACACTCCCATGGTGGTCGAAATGCACGTGGGTTCTGATTTGTCCTATGGTTCAAAGAATGCTGCAAATTGAGCAATCCTCCATGGCCGCCGTTCAACCGGAACTCACGTCCGGCGAGAGCGTCGTGTGGGCGGGGCAACCGAAAACCTCTGTCGTCTTTCATAAGGAAGACGCCTTCTTGATTCCGTTCAGCCTTCTTTGGGGTGGTTTTGCTATTTTCTGGGAAGCAGGCGTCTCGGGAATCTGGGGGGCTCAGCCCAACGGTCGGTGGTCGTTTGGAATCCTGTGGGGCATTCCTTTTGTCTTAGTTGGGCAATACCTAATCTGGGGCAGGTTCCTCTACGCGGCGTGGTTGAAAAAACGTACTCACTATGCAGTGACGAACCGTCGGGTAATCGTAGTGCAGAACGGCTGGAAACGACAAATGGCCTCGGCCTACCTCGACTCTTTGCCGACGCTTACCAAGGAAGGCGGTTCAGGCGGAATAGGTGTCTTACGCTTCGTCCAACCTCAACCCATGTGGTCTAACAACCGGGGATGGGGAGCATGGAACGGGTTAGGTGTTGGGGGCGTACCAACCTTTATGGACATCGAGGATGTGGACTCCGTTTACCGGCTGGTCTCCGATCTCCGCGAGAGAGTGCGGACGGCCAAACCGTCTTTCTGAAGATCGCGGCACCTTGCCTAGGTTTGAGACACGGTCTCAGGGGCCAGCCCAGTACCGTTCCGGCGAGTGGCGTGGGGCAATGGGGGTCTGCCGACGGGTAATTTTTCGCGGGGGGTGGAGCGTTTTTACGCTGGATGGAAGTGTCAGTCTATTGAAAATAAAAGGTTTAGCTGTGGAGAAGGTCTTGCAGTTCTCCAAGTGTGGGGGAGTCGAGCCGAGGATCCCTTTAGGGGATTGAGGGCTGGGCCGGTTCGTTACTCCCCCTTTACTTCCGCCGAGATGACCCGCAAGCCCCTCCGGTTGATCCCCACCTTCCTAAGAAACCGCACCAAACGTACCCGAACGCGGCTGGGGTGTGCATGAGCGGCAGGTAATTGCCAAGGACGATGTTTTGCTGGGGGTTAGTGGGCGTCCCAGGCGCGGCTGCCATAGTCGCCGAGGGTCATGAAGAGCATGATTGCCAACCAGAAAACGCCGGCGATGACGATGAGCTGGGTGCGCTTCGAACTGTAGTAGGCGTGCATGAAGAAGAGAACGACCAGAGTCGCCTTACACGTGGCGATGACCAGGGCCACGATGACATTCAGGCCGGCGAAATATTGATTGAGGTCCACGGTGGCCGCGAAGACGGTGGTGCCCGTGAGAACCATCAGCGTAACGAATATCAGGATGTACAGCTTCGGTGAAACAATGTGCTCTGACACGCGCGCCTCTCCGGATTCTTCCCGCTAATGTCGATCAATCAGATACAACAACGGAAAAAGATAGATCCACACAATATCGACGAAGTGCCAGTAGAGACCGATGTTCTCCACGGGGGTGTTGTATTGCGGCGTGAAGCGCCCCTTGAGCGATTGCTTGATCAGCCAAACGAGCAGTCCGGCGCCGACGACCATGTGCGTGGCGTGCAGGCCGGTCATGCCGAAATAAAGCGAAAAGAACAGTTGCGCGTGAGCATTGGTGGCGACGTCGGAGCCGGCCTCGAACTCGAAGGGAAGGCCGGGGATGTGGTGCTCGACGTACTTGGCGTGATACTCGATCGCCTTGACGCCGAGAAACACACAGCCCAGGATCAGCGTGAGCATGAGAAAAAGGGTGACAAGCTTTTTCTTTCCTACCTCGGCGCTCCACACGGACATGGCCATGGTCAAGCTGCTGGCGATCAGGACAACGGTATTGAAGCCGCCAAGCCGGAGGTCCAGGCTCTTGCTGCACTCAGCGAAAATGCCCGGATAGGTGTGGCGGTTGATGGTGTAGGTGAGGAAGAGGCCGCCAAAGAACAAGATTTCGGTGGCCAAAAAGATCCACATGCCGAGGGTGGCAGATTCCTTCTGCTGCTCCATCGTCTGAAAATGTCCGTACAGTTCACCCGTGCGATGCACTCGGTATTCCTCTTTTCATCCAGCTAGCGGCGTGGAATGCTCCGCGCCAACAATCCAAATCCAAGCTCTAGTCGTCACCGTGAGCGGGCGCAGGCGACGGTGCCAGCGGTGCCGCCAGGCCAAGATCGGGGCGGTTGCCATAGTCATACGGCTCCCAATCCACTTCCGGTGTGACGTGGAAATTCTCCGCGGGCGGCGGCGAATCAGTGCGCCACTCGAGTCCCGTGGCGGGCCAGGGGTTGGGCCCGGCCACTTTGCCGTAACGCATGGACCAGGTCAGGTAGACCATCGGCAGAAGATAGCCCAAAGCCAGGATGGAAGCTCCGGCGGTGGACATGACGTTGAGCACTTGGAACTCCGGCGGGTAGTTGTGGTAGCGGCGCGGCATGCCCAGATAACCAAGAATAAATTGCGGGAAAAAGGTCAGGTTGAAGCCGACGAAGAGAATCACCGCAGCCACGCGCGCCAGAAATTCCGGATAGAGCTTTCCGGTTATTTTTGGCCACCAGAAATGCAAGCCGCCGACGTATCCCATGACGGCGCCGCCGACCATGATGTAGTGGAAGTGCGCGACGACGAAGTAGGTGTCGTGGATGTGGATATCGAGGCCCAGGCAGGCCAGAAACAAACCCGTAAGTCCCCCGATCAGGAACAGCCCGATGAAGCCCAGAGCGTAAAGCATCGGCGTGTCGTACGAGATGGAGCCTTTGTATAGCGTGGACGCCCAGTTAAAAACCTTGACGGCCGAGGGGATCGCCACCAGGTAGCTCAGGAGTGAAAACGCCAGCGCGGAGTAGGTGGACTGCCCGGTCAGAAACATATGGTGGGCCCAGACGAGGAAGCCGATGACGGCGATGGCGATACTCGATCCGGCTATGAACGAATAACCGAAGATGGGTTTGCGGGCAAAAGTCGGAATAATTTCGCTGACGACGCCCATAGCCGGGAGAATCATGATGTAAACGGCGGGATGCGAGTAAAACCAGAACAGATGCTGAAACAGAATGGGGTCGCCGCCAAGCGCGGGATTGAAGAAACCAAGATGAAACATGCGCTCGAGGCCGACGAGAAGCAGCGTGATGGCGATAACCGGAGTTCCCAGGATGAAGATGATGCTGGTGGCGTACTGCGCCCAGATAAAGAGCGGGAGGCGAAACCAGGTCATCCCCGGCGCGCGCATGGTGTGGATGGTGACGACAAAGTTCAACCCGGTCAAAATCGAAGAGAAGCCGTTGATGAAGATGCCGAGAACCGCGGGAGTGACGGCGGAATTGGAATACACGCTGCTGAGAGGCGTGTAGAAGGTCCAGCCGGTGTCCAAACCCCCGGTCGAAAAGGAATAGAGAACGAAACAGCCGCCGGTGATATAGATGTACCAGCTCAGGAGATTGATCCTGGGAAAAGCGACGTCCTTTGCCCCAATCATCATGGGGACAAGAAAATTACCCAACACCGCGGGAATCGACGGGATCAGGAAAAAGAAAATCATGGCCACGCCGTGCATGGTGAAGAGCTTGTTGTAATTTTCCGGAGTAACCAGGTAGCCGGTGGGCGTCAGCAAGTGGATACGGATCATCGTGGCGAAGATACCGCCGACGAAGAAGAAAAATGTGACCGAAGCGAGATAGAGCAGCGCGATGCGTTTGTGATCCGTTGTCAGCAGCCAGGAGCGTATGCCGTAGCTGGCGTTGAGATAGTGCTCGCGGGGCAGTGTGTGGGCCGGCGCGGTGGATGTAGTAGAGCTCATGACTTATTTCTTCTCCGTGGCCGGCGCTGTTCCGGCTCCCTTCGCGGGAACCGGCTGCGATTGCAGAGACTTGATGTACGCGGTGAGAGCCAAAATCTGCTCTTCCGTCAATTGTCCCTGGAAGGAGGGCATCAGCGGCTGATACCCGGCCACAATTTTCGCGTTAGGCTGCAAAATCGATTCGCGAATGTAAGCCTCGTCCGCGGTCACCGTGGATCCATCGGCCAGCAGAACTTTGGCAGAGTAAAGACCGTTAAGGGACGGCGCACGGCCCAACCCGCTGCCAATGTGGCAGGTGGCGCAGGCCCTTTCGACAAATAGCTTTTCACCCTGTGCGACGGGATCGACTTCGGCACCCGTAGAGCCGGAAAGCCACGCGGCGTAGTCGGCGGGCTCCATGACGGTGACCCAGCCGCCCATAACGGCGTGATTGGTGCCGCAATACTGCGAGCAGAAGAAATGGTAGCGGCCCACCTTCGTGGGGCGAAACCACATGGTGTTGTAGTGGCCGGGGACGACATCCATTTTCACGCGGAAGGCCGGCACGAAGAAATCGTGAATGACGTCCTCGCTCGCCAGGATGAGCTTGACGTCGCGGCCGACCGGAACGTGCAGCTCGTTGATTTCTCGCAGGCCGGTGGGCTGCTGCGCTTTCCACATCCATTGTTTCGCAACGACGTAGATATCCAGAGTGTCTTTGGGAGGGTGGCGATATTCCACGAAGACCACCGCACCCCAGCCGTACATAACCATGGCTAGAAGGAACGGAATGACGATCCAAGTGGCCTCGAGCCGCATGTTGCCGTAGATCGGGACGCCCACCTCGTTGGGCTTCTTGCGGTGAAATCTGAAGAAGAAAAAGACGATCGCCGCGGTAATGGCAAATGAGAAGAAAACGGACACTAGGGTCAGAAACGTCATCAGCGAGTCCACACTGCCAGCGAAGTTGGACGCCTGATCCGGGTACAGCGACAATTGAGACTGCACGGCTTAGTGTGCTCCTTCCAAGCGAGTGCGCGCCGCGTTCGATTCACGCCGGCGGAAAATCAAAATTGAGGCAACGAGACAGACGACGGTCAGGACTCCGCCCAACCGGATGATCGCCAGAATCGAAGCGCTATAACGGGCGGTTGACGGGTCGTATTGATAGCAAAACAGCAAAGCGCGGTCGACCGGCGTGCCGATTTTCCCCGCCGAAGCGTCCACGAGACCCAGACGCACGTCGCGGGAGGGATACTCCACGCCGTAAAAATAACGGGAAATCCGGCCGTCGGAAGTGAGTAACAGGATGCCGCTGGCATGCGCGAATAGGTTGGACTTTTCGTCAAAGGAGAAGCGGAAATTCGCGCTACTGGTGAGCGCGTCGATGGGATCTTTCGAGCCGGTGAGGAAGTGCCAGCCCGAAGCAGTCTCCGGGCGCCGGAAATGGGACATCGCCGATTCTTTCTTCTGAAAGGCCATGTCGGGTGTCTCGCGCGGATCAAAGCTTACGAAAACGACCTGGTAGTCGCGGCCGGGATTGAAAGAAAGCATGCGCAGCGCACCGACAACGCCCTGCTCCACTTGATTGCAGAGCATGGGGCATCCGAAATAGACCAGCGCAAGGATGACCGGCTTCTGACCGAAATATTCGCGGAGCTGAACATTGCGGCCGGCCTCATCGCGAAAGGCGAGGTCGAGCGGCAACTGCGCGTTGAGCTGGGGCTCGAAGCCGACATTTTGCAGCGCGGGGGGCAGAGTATTGGCCGCCGGAGCGGGATTGTCCGGGATGGTCTGCGCGCAAACTGCAGCCGAGAACAGCAGAGCGGCCATTGCGGAGATGGAGCGAAGCCAGTTCATGTGCTCACTTTTTCTTTTCCACCGGCGAGGCGGTCACGCCCGGCAATCCTTTCTCGGCGATGATCTTCATCGCGTCTTTCACGGGAATCTGAGCGATCCCCGCCTTTTCATCGATCCAACCGAGTTTCTCGTTGGCCGCGGTATCTTCCTTCACCTTGTTGCGCAGATCCTGTTGCGCGTCGGTTTCATGGCCCAGGATGCCCTGCAGGCGCGGCTCGGGAGGCATAGTCGGCGCAACCCCCTGGCGAACAGGAGGAGGAGGCGTGTGCGATTGCACGGCGAAGTTCGTGGCATAGCGAAAAATGTAGATACAAAGCGCAAACGTGACGATCACGGCGATCGCCAGATACATGAGGTAAGCGAGGATGGACTTCGTCTGAACGTCGCTTGATTCAAAAGAGACGTCGTCGTTCTGCGTCAGCTGCCCGGCAGACTGGGTCGTTTTGTGAATCTCAGTGCTCATCGTGCGCAATGGCCTCCGCAAGTTTCGGGTCACCGAGCGGGAGAAGCGGCATTTTTTTCAGGTTGAAGGCGAAAAAGAACAGCCACAATCCGATCACAGCAAGCGGCACAGCGAGATCCAGCCAGTTCGGCATGGCGCTGGCGGTAAATTCCGGGCGCGTCAGCCAGAAAAGATCCACGAAGCGCATCAAGATCAGCCAGATGGCAATCTTGGGCAGGAGCTTCGCGTTGCGCTTCACGTCGCGCGAAAGGAGCAAGAAGAACGGCACGAAAAAGTGAAAGACCAGAACAATCACCGCGACAACGCCCCAACCGCCATAGAGACGGCTGCGGTAGAAGGTGATCTCTTCCGGCTGGTTGCCGGACCAGATGATCAGAAGCTGCGAGAAGCCAAAATAAGCCCACAACATCACGAAGGCGAGCAGGAGTTTGCCGAGGTCGTGCAGGTGGCGCTCCTGGATGAGGCCGACCATCGGTTCCGTTTTCGAGAGCAGGACGATCACGGCAATCATCAGGGACATCGAGGAAATCAGCTGCCCGATGACGAACAGGAAGCCGTAGATGGTCGAAGCCCAGTGCGGCGAGAGTGACATCACCCAATCAATCGCAGCAAAGGTCATCACAAATACATAGAGAATGATCCCCGGCCCGGCCAGCATCTTGAGCTGACGCCGTAAAGCGCGGTTTTCCCGGTCAGCATCCTGCTTGGCGGACCAGTAGTTGAAAATCAGCATCAATCCCAGCCAGATGCCAAAATATACGGCTGCGCGGATGAGAAACCAGTTGCTGGTGAGATAGCTCTGCTGCATTTGTGACAACGCGCCTTCACCGGACTTCGGCGCTTCCAGCCATGCCCGATAGAGGTACTTCATCCCTAAACCGACCGGCACAAAAAAGACTGCCACCAGCGGCAAGGCGCGCGTGGCCGCTTCGAGCGGCCGCCGAATTACGATGCCCCAATGGCCACTGACCAGGTGCTGCAACATCAGGAGTCCAAGCGAGCCCACGGACAAACCCAGGACAAGCATGAACGCCAAAAGATAAGAACGATAGAATTGGTCGGGAGTCCTGGCCCAGCCGATGGCGCAGAGCACCAGTCCAACGACACCCGCGACGAGCGCGCGTTGCTGCAGCCGGCCCACGCTTTCCGGCGCTCGAAAGTCCTGCGCGGTCATTTCGCGGAGCCTCCGGCGTTGAGTTTTTCGCGCACATCGCCCGGCAGATCGGCGACGCGCACATTGCGGCTGAGCTGCAACGCGCGGACGTAGGCAATGATGGCCCAGCGGTCGCGCGGCGGGATCTGCGCCGAATAGCCGTACATCGCTCCGAAACCATTCGTGATGTTGTCGAAGAAATAGCCGTTCGGCGCCTGACGGAGACGGTCCTGATGAAAAGTGGGCGGATGTTTCATGCCGCGCATGCTGATCAAACCGTTGCCGTCACCCTGCAGCCCGTGGCAAGGGGTGCAGAATATTTTGTAGCGATTTTCGCCGCGTTCGAGCAGCTGCAAATTAACGGGCAGCGGAAAATTGTTCGATTCCTTCGGGGCGAAGAGCGCGTCATCGGCGAGGGCCCCGCGCGCAACGGTGTTTTCGATCAGCGGGCGCTCCGAACGGCCGTCGGCGAAAAACTCACTGGGCGCAAGCGGCCGGGCTTTCGGCTGGTGGGCCATGTCCTGCTTCAACTGGCACCCGGTGAGCGGCAAGGTGCAAGCGGCCGCACACACGGTGAGGAGGATTCGCGAGGTGTTAGTCATCAGACACCTCGGAGACATGATGCGCGTCAAGTCCCTGGAGAAAGCGGGCGGTCTCCGCGAGATGAAACTTTTTGTCGCGGGCCTGGATGCAGATGAAGAAACGGTCCGTAGACGCGTGCGAGAAACGCGGCACATTGAAAACCGGATGATGCGGCTGGGGCAGCCGGTTCAGGGCCAGCATTCCCAAAACCGCGGAGAGCGAAGCACCGAGAATCGTCATCTCGAACGTGACGGGAATGAATGCCGGCCAACTATTAAGCGGGCGGCCACCAATGTTCAGCGGATAGGTGATTGCCGCTGCCCAGTATTGCAAGCCGAAACCTCCTAGGCCACCCGCCAAGCCGCCCAGCAGCGTGACGAGCGGCACCCACGACCTGTGCAGATGAAGCGCTTCAGAGAGGCCTTCCACGGGAAACGGGGCGTAGGCGTCCACATGGCGATAGCCAGCCTCGCGCGTCTTCTTCGCCGCCTGGATGAGCTGCTCCGGCGTTCCGAACTCACCCATCACCCCGTAAATATGCGAGCGATGCTCCATTACTTGCTTTCCTCGGACGTCTCCGCGACGAGCTCGCGCATTTCTGCGATGGAAATCGCCGGGAGAACGCGCACAAACAGGAAAATCAGGGTCACGAACATGCCGATCGTGCCGATGAACGTGGCCCAATCCCAGAACGTGGGCGTGTAGCGGCCCCAGGCGGAGGGCATGAAGTCCCGCGTCAAGCTGATGACGACAATGACAAAACGCTCGAGCCACATGCCGACATTTACGACGATGGCCATGAGGAATAGAACCACGACGTTGTGGCGCATTTTATAAAACCAAAGCAACTGCGGCGTCAGGATGTTGCACAAAATCAAAGCGTAGTAAAACGGCGCGTAAGGACCGTGCAGGCGCTGCTGCACCAGAAATACATCAAACTTGTTTCCGCTGTAGAGCGCCATGAAGAATTCAAAGAAGTACCCGTAGGCGACGATCAGCCCGGTGGCGAGCATGACTTTGGCCATATTGTCCAGGTGGCGCATGGTGATGAAGTCTTCAAGGCCATAAGCCTTGCGCAAGGGAATCGCGATGGTTAAAACCATGGCGAAGCCGGAATAGATGGCGCCGGCAACGAAATACGGCGGGAAGATGGTGGTGTGCCAGCCGGGTACGATGGCAATCGCGAAATCGAAGCTCACCACGGTGTGCACGGAGAGAACGAGCGGTGTCGCGAGTCCCGCGAGAAGCAGATAGGCCGATTGATAGTTGTGCCAGTGATGCGCGGAGCCGCGCCAGCCCATGGCGAGCATGCCGTAAATAATCTGCTTCGCCTTCGTCTTGGAGCGGTCGCGCAGCGTCGCGAGGTCGGGAATCAGCCCTACAAACCAAAAGAGCAGAGAAACCGTGCCGTAGGTCGAGACCGCAAAGACGTCCCAGATCAACGGGCTGCGAAACTGCGGCCAGAGCCCCATCGTGCTGGGGTAGGGAAACATATAAAACGCCATCCATGGCCTGCCGGTATGGATCAGTGGAAAAATTCCCGCGCAAGCGACGGCAAAAAGCGTCATCGCTTCAGCGAACCGGTTGATGGATGTGCGCCACTTCTGGTTCAGAAGGAAAAGAATCGCCGAAATCAGGGTGCCCGCGTGGCCGATACCGATCCACCAGACGAAATTGACGATCGCAAAACCCCAGCCGATCGGGATGTTGATGCCCCAGATTCCCACGCCCTTGGTGATGAGCCAGCCGATGGCGATGGTCATCAAGCCCATCAAGCTGAA
>Ga0307479_10000126_pt1 | contig 73413 bp, 74 predicted proteins | sample atmos_gasesECM4C_FD_203743 | JGI IMG/M metagenome (GOLD analysis project Ga0307479, IMG submission 203743) | Hardwood forest soil microbial communities from Morgan-Monroe State Forest, Indiana, United States - atmos_gasesECM4C_515 | ecosystem: Environmental > Terrestrial > Soil > Temperate... | reverse complement strand
GCGCCAAAAGCACGTGCTCGCGCGTCTGCGGCATCGGACCGTCGGTCGCCGCCACGACTAAGATTGCGCCATCCATCTGCGCCGCGCCCGTGATCATGTTCTTGATGTAGTCGGCGTGGCCCGGGCAGTCCACGTGCGCGTAGTGCCGGTTCGCCGTCTCGTACTCGACGTGCGCCGTCGCGATCGTGATGCCGCGCGCCTTCTCTTCTGGAGCGTTATCAATGCTGTCGAAAGACCGGAACACAATCTTCGGATTGTGCTTCTGCAGCACCTTAGTGATGGCCGCCGTCAACGTGGTCTTGCCGTGGTCGATGTGACCAATCGTCCCTACGTTGCAGTGCGGCTTATTGCGATCAAATTTCTCTTTCGCCATTTCTCTATCTCCTCGGCCAGTTACGCCGGAACCAAATCATCCCCGTCGGCTTCGTAATACGCGCCGACGAATTCCTGTCTCTCCACCAGTTCCTCGGCAATCATCCGGTCGAGTCTTCCGGAAAACTCTGCGAACCGTTCGCGGAAGATTTCAAATCCGCGATGTCCACTCCAGAAGTCCCGAACCCGGTACCGTCCATCGCTCACCGACTCGCACTTCACTTCCGTAGCGATGTAACCCTCACCTTGCCGCAGGAACCTGGACCAGATTCCGTCCGGCCCAAAAACCACTTCAAACTCGGCCCGCTTACCTTCTCGAACCCAGAACCTGCGGTCGACGACGAACCGCGGCGCTGGCAGTCACTTCGTCGTCCCCTGCACCTTGGCAATGATTTCCTCCGCGACCGAACGCGGAGCCTCCTCATAGCGCGCGAAGTGCATCGAGTACTCAGCTCGGCCCTGCGTCGACGAACGCATATGAGTCGCGTAACCAAACATTTCCGCCAGCGGCACGATCGCCTTGATCACCTGCGACCCAGCGCGGTGCTCCATGCCTTCAATGCGCCCGCGGCGCGAGCTCAGGTCGCCCATAATTACACCGGCGTAATCCTCCGGCGTGACCACTTCCACCTGCATCACCGGCTCGAGCAGCACCGGCGAAGCTTTGCGCGCAGCTTCCTTGAACGCCATCGATCCGGCAATCTTGAATGCCATTTCGTTCGAATCGACGTCGTGATAGCTGCCGTCGTACAGCGTCGCCTTCACATCGACCATGGGATAGCCCGCGAGAATTCCACCTTCCAGCGCTTCCTGAATTCCCTGATCGATCGGCTTGATGAATTCCTTCGGCACCGAACCGCCCACGATATCGTTGACGAATTCGTAGCCAGTTCCCGCGGGCTGCGGATCCAGTCGAATCTTCGCGTGCCCGTACTGGCCGCGACCGCCGGTCTGCCGGATGTATTTGCCTTCCGCCTCGGAGTGCTTGCGAATGGTCTCGCGATACGCCACCTGCGGCTTGCCAACGTTCGCCTCAACCTTGTATTCGCGCATCATGCGGTCGACGATGATTTCCAGGTGCAACTCGCCCATACCGCTGATGATGGTCTGTCCGCTGTCGGGATCGGTGTGAACTTTAAAGGTAGGATCTTCCTGGGCCAGGCGGCCAAGCGCCATGCCCATCTTTTCCTGATCGGCTTTCGTCTTGGGTTCGACCGCAACCGAAATCACGGGAACCGCAAACGTAATATTTTCGAGCGCGATGGGATGCTTCTCGTCGCAAATCGTGTCTCCCGTGCTCACGCCCTTAAGTCCGACTGCAGCGCAAATGTCACCAGCAAGAATTTCACTGATCTCCTCGCGCTTATTGGCGTGCATCTTCAGCAGGCGCCCAATACGCTCACTTCGACGACGACCCGTGTTCAGCACGGAGTCTCCGGTCTTAAGCTGCCCGGAGTAGACGCGAATAAACGTCAACTGGCCAACAAACGGATCGGCCATGATCTTGAACGCCAGCGCCGAAAACGGCTCCTTGTCGTCGGCTTTGCGAAAAATTTGCTCCCCATTGTCCGGATTCAGGCCATGCGTTTCTGGCACATCGAGCGGCGAAGGCAGATAATCCACCACCGCATCCAGCAGCGGCTGTATGCCCTTGTTCTTGAACGCCGTTCCCACCACCACCGGAAATACTTTCAACGCGATGGTCGATTTGCGCAGCGACGCACGCAGCTCATCGCCAGTAATCTCTTCGCCTTCCAAAAACTTGTGGAGGATTTCGTCGTCGTTCTCGGCAATGCTCTCGACCAACTGAGCGTGGAACGCTTCGGCTTTCTTCTTCAGTTCGGCGGGAATTTCTTCGGTGACGTATTCGGCTCCCATCGTGTCATCTACCCACACGATCGCCTTCATGTTGATCAGATCGATGACGCCCTTGAATTTATCTTCCTGTCCGATGGGAATCTGAATCGCGACGGGCTTGGCACTCAGGCGTTTGCGGATGGTGTCGATGGCATGCTCGAAATCCGCACCCATCTTGTCGATCTTATTAATGAAGCAAATTCTGGGGACGCCGTACTTGTCAGCCTGGCGCCAGACTTTTTCCGACTGCGGCTGCACCCCGTGTACCGCGTCAAACACCGCGACTGCGCCATCCAGCACGCGCAGCGAACGTTCGACTTCGGCCGTGAAATCCACGTGGCCGGGCGTATCGATGATGTTGATGCGAATGTCGCGCCAGGTGCAGGTCGTCGCCGCGGACGTAATCGTGATGCCGCGTTCCTGCTCCTGCTCCATCCAGTCCATAGTCGCAGTGCCTTCGTGCACCTCTCCGATGCGGTGCGTCTTGCCTGTGTAGAACAGGATGCGCTCCGTCGTAGTGGTCTTACCGGCATCGATGTGGGCCATGATGCCGATATTCCTGCAGCGTTCTAATGGGACTGTTCTGGGCACGGATCTCTAACTTCTTTCTGGGCTCCGACTGCGTTTCTGATTTGGTAATTGGGAAATTTAGTAATTGGGAAATTTTAAAAATCAAAATCCCAACCCCGTCGTTTGCCAATTATTCAATTGCTAAATTTCCCAATTACTCAATCGCCTTACCAGCGGTAATGCGCGAAGGCCTTATTGGCTTCCGCCATGCGATGTACATCTTCTTTCTTCTTGATGGCGGCGCCTTTTCCGTTGGCAGCGTCCAGCAATTCATTGCTCAACTTGTCGACCATGCCGCGCTCGGCGCGTCCGCGCGCGTAAGTCAGCAGCCAGCGGATCGCCAGCGACGTGCGCCGGTCCGCATTTACTTCCACCGGGACCTGATAGTTTGCGCCACCGACGCGGCGCGTCTTCACTTCCAGCAACGGCTTGGCGTTCTCGACAGCTTTGGTGAACAGCTTCAAAGCCTCGTCGCCGCCTTTTTCCTGTACCTTGGTCAGGGCTTCATAAAAGATGCCCTCGGCGGTCGAGCGCTTGCCCTGCCACATCATCGAGTTGATGAACTTGGTCACCAGGTTCGAGCCATAAACGGCGTCGGCTGGCACGGTCCGCTTGGATGTATGTCCTTTACGAGGCATTTAAGCTTCTAGCTCCTAGCTCTTAGCTTCTAGCCCGAGCTTTTTCTGGCCACTGATCACTGGCCAGTGTCTTTACTTAGCCCTTCTTGGCGCGCTTGGCGCCGTATTTCGAACGACCCTGCTGGCGACCGGCTACGCCCACCGCATCCAGCGTGCCGCGAATCACGTGATAGCGCACGCCCGGCAGGTCCTTCACGCGGCCCCCGCGAATCAGCACAATCGAGTGCTCCTGCAAGTTGTGGCCAACGCCGGGAATGTAGGTCGTCACTTCAATCCCGTTGGTCAAGCGTACGCGCGCCACTTTCCGCAACGCCGAGTTCGGCTTCTTCGGCGTCTGCGTGTACACGCGAGTGCAAACTCCGCGCTTCTGTGGACATCCCTGCAGCGCCGGACTAGCCGTCTTGTACCGTGGCCGCTTCCGGCCCTTTGCCACCAATTGATTAAAAGTAGGCACTCTATGGCGCTCCTTATTGAACCGGCCGAATTAATCGGCAGACCGTCGCGCACCGCATTTCTGCCTTTGCCAGCCGGCAGCGCACGGCATCATCCGCCTTCCCGGTCTTGAATCTCGCGACCCGGGCTGACCGGCTCAAGTAGCCAGTCATGCTTCTCGCCACGCACCAATCGCGGTGAGGGATTCTGGATTCCCGACTAGATTTGAACTGTCGACGGTGGCACCCGGCCAAAACTCCGGGGGTACTCCGTATCGCCAGCCCTGTCCTGCATATCCTTTCACGGACTAAGTCGCGCCTGATTCAGGCGCGCCAGCAGCCCGAGGGCGAAAGGCAGCGCAGGAACATTTCAGCGAGGAAAGTTTCCGAACTCACACCAACCTCGGAAACGCATTTCTCAAAAGCTCAGCCTCAAGTCCACGCAATACTCCGTGGAACTCACGGCCTACAACAAGCTTGGATGAACTCGCGGAACCAAACTACTATAGCAACTCTGCCGAAACATCGTCAACTCATGTTTTTGCATCCCACTGCAAATGGCCAACCACGGAACCGAGTCGAGGGCAAGCGCCGTCGGCTTGCCGAATCCGCCGCAAGCCTCTACACTACAGGTTTTCCGTTCCAATTCATTATCTAAACACTAATCATCGAGCGGCTCGCCCGCCGGACTTTACCGCCGGGCGTCAAGAGGGTGCATGGGAAGTTTGCGTTGCGGTCAGCGGACTTGGGCGCTATTCGCGGTCTCTTTATCTTTATTCCTGCCGGCTTGCGGCAAAAGCAAGCCACCGGGAGCTTCGCCTTTCCCCGTACGAATTACTCTAAATCCCAGTGTCAGCAGTTCCATGCAACTGGGCACCGCCTTGGTGTTCACGGCCAGCGCACAGAACAACACCAGCACAAGTATTACGCCAACCTTCACTTATACTTCCAGCAATCCTGGCGTGCTCGATATCTCTCCCTCTGGCTTCGCCTGTGCGGGGACCTGGAACGCCCCTTACTACAATGTCTGCACGCCCGGCGGAGTCGGCGTGGTTCAGGTGACAGCGTCTGCCTTGGGCGCCACCAGTGCGCCCACTATGGTTTTTGTCCATCCCCCCATCGATAACATCCAGATCAGCGTGGTTCCTCCCGTCAATTCTCCTCCTCCCGCGTGCCCCTCGCAAACTGCGCTCCCCGCAGCCTGCAAGGTTCCGTTCAACACGGGCAATTGCACGACCAAGGTGAATTCGCAGGGTGTCTCGTATCTGTCCTGCTCTTGTCTTTCGCAAAATCAAACGGAAACTTTGCAAGCTACCGCTTACAGCCAGGGCGTCGATATCACAGCCTCGGTAGGGCCATTCACCTGGATCCCAGCCAGTCCCGGGGTAGTAAAAATCACTCCGATTATTACTTCGTCCACCAATGTCGCCACCAACCAGGCGACTGTGGTATCGGGCACGCCGGGTGCAACTCAGGTAGTCGCGCAAGCATCGGGAGTCTCCAGCGAGCCCTACATAGCCGAGACGTGCCCGGTACAATGCATCGCGCTGGAACTCGGGAGTAACGGCTCGCAAAATATCGGCCAGACCAGCTTCATCGCTAACAAAGGCACGTCAGAGATCATTACTGCCACCGCAGTCGATGTCCAGGGCTGCATCGTACCCAAGCCGGCGCTGACCTGGACATCGTCTGCCCCGGCCGCGCTCGGCGCAAACTGCACTGGTTCTTCAAGTTGCTCCGTTACGACTTCGCAGCCGGGATCGGCCGCGATTACAGCATCCTGCGCTCCGCCCACTTGCAATGCCGGATTCCCGCTGAACGATCCAACCTTGCCAGCGCTCTATCTTCCTCAACCAATCTACGCAGTCGGGGCCATTTCCGGCCTGGTAACCGGCGCCACCGCCTCGACCAGCGTTCTCGCCACCAGCCAGGATTGCTACAGCAATGCTTTGTGCACCGTTGGACTCTACGACATATCGACTTCATCGAATATCGCGGGCGGCGCGATCTCGATGCCGAGACCGCCTAATTCCTTGATGTTCGATGCGGCTGGAGACAAGGCTTACGCCGGTAGCCAGTACGGCGGATTGCTCATCACATCCGCCAACCTGGGATCATCTTCGTCCAGCCCCTTTTCGTCGTTGCCTGCCACCGGAAATACCCTGGGCTTGGTCACCGGTAGAGTGATTGCCGTTTCTCCCAACGGCAACCTCGCGGTCTTCTCCGATACCGTCTCCACCCCGAATCAGGTTTATATCGTCAACGGCGCCAGTCCTACAGGAGCCGGTTCCACGGCTTTGAATATTAATAACGCGACCACCGCCACGTTTTCGCCCGACAACTTGAAGGCGTACATCCTCGGTGATGGCGGCAACACACTGTACGTCTATTCGCCGGTTCAGGCACAGCAAGCCTATCCCCTTACGGCGCCCGCCAATGCGATTGTGTTCTCATCGACGGGAACGTTTGCCATGATCGCAGGAGGCAGTTCCGCTTCGAACCTCACCATACGCAACACCTGCGACAACTTGGCGGTGAATTTGCCCATCACCGGCCTTCCCGCCACGCCCCTATTCCTGAAGATGGTTCCCCCAGGGAGTGCTCCCACAGGCAACGCCAGCGTTCCAAGTCTCTTTCAGGATGACCTGAACAGCCTCGACGTTTTCATAGGCGTCGACAACACGGGCATCGATGTCATCGCGACCACAACGACTACACCGCTCAACCCATCACCTACCAGATTGTGTCCATTGCAAAAGATTGCGATCGCCAACACCCTCTCCAATACGGTTTTCAATCCCGTACACATCAGTCTTCAAAAAGGCACCTACCACCCTCTCAGTTTCTTCTTGTCGCCCGACTCCAACCAGGTCTATATCGTGACCAGCGATCTGGGTGTGCTCGTCTATAGCTTCAGCACGCAATCCGTGAGCGCGATTCCGCTGAACGGTGGCGCCGCACCCGTAGCCGCTGATATCACCGCCGACGGCACGCTGCTGTACGTCGCTGGCACGGACGGGCTGCTGCACGAACTGAACACCGCTCTTTCCGCCGACGAAATGGAAATCCCGTTCGCGCAGCTTCCTAACTCCTCCAATAACTTCTGCTCCTCATTTAATTGCACCCTGAACATTGTGGCGGTAAAACCGTAAGCGTTCAGAGGGATTCGTATCAGGGTATGCCTTCAGGCATACCAACGCTGAATGATTTTGGAATGCGCCTTCAGGCGCTGCGAAACCTAAGCCGGCTTCTGGAGTTCCTTCGCCACGCTGTCCAGCACGCCATTCACGAACTGCACCGATTCCAGACTGGAAAATTTCCGCGCAATCTCGAGCGATTCATTGATCACCACTGCGCGCGGCGTCTCTGGATAGGCCAGAAACTCCGCCACTCCCGCGCGCAATAGATTGCGGTCCACCGCTGCCATGCGCTCCATGCGCCAGTGCTCCGCGTGACCCTCAATCAACTTGTCGATTTCGGCAAGGCGATCTGTCGCCACGCGAAACAAATCCTCCGCAAACCCGCGCACATCGGCGCTAGTCCCGGCATGTTCCGCCCAAAACGTGCGCTGCACGTGATCAACCGTCTGCTTGCCCATGTCGGCCTGAAACAGCATCTGCAGAACCAGTTCGCGAGATTTACGGCGAGTACCCATAAAAGAAAGTTGCCAGTGGTTAGTGGTCAGTTGCTAGTTTACGGGAGAGAGGACCTATTTGCGCTTGCGTTTCATAGGTTTGTCATTCCGGGAAACTGGTTTGTCATTCCGAGCGAAGCGAGGAATCTTGGTTTTGCTGACGGTTGATGGCTGATGGCTGATAGCTCTTCCCAGCGACGCCATCTCCACCGCCGCCAGTGCCGCCTCGAATCCTTTATTGCCCATCTTCAGTCCAGCGCGATCGATCGCCTGCTCCAGAGTCTCGCAGGTGAGCACTCCAAAAGCGTGCGGGACTCCGGTTTCCTGCGCCGATTGCCCAATCCCGCGCGTGACTTCGTTCACGATCACGTCGTAATGCGCTGTATCTCCGCGCAGCAGGCATCCGAGACAAATGATCGCGTCGTACTTTTTCGTCTCTGCCAGCTTGCGTGCCGCCAGCGGAATCTCAAACGCACCCGGCACGCGCACCAGATCGTAGCCACCATCGACTTTCACGCCGCATCGGATTAATCCATCCGTCGCGCCAGCAAGCAACCGCTCGGTAATGAACGAATTGAACCGCGAGGTAACGATTCCGAAGGTCCTTCCCGAAGCATTCAAGTTCCCTTCAAATGCCAAGGATTCCGGCTCCGAACTACCCCCAGTCCGAATTCCCAGGAAGGAAACGATCGTCCCACCGGGAAGTTGCACTTCAAAAGACCGACCCGAATTCTTGGGTTCGGGGCCGGAACAATCCTGAACAATCTTCAGACCCAGCTTTTTGATAACCTCTACCGCTGAGTCAGGATCTGATACCGTTAGCTCCAAATCTGGATAAATACGTGGATTCTTGCGGTGCGCGACTTCTAACCTGAGGTCAGAAGGCAGAAAAGGCTGGAGCCGATAGTGCTTGTAGTCTTCTACCTCACTACCGCAGAAACCGAGAGCATCGAGCATTCTGGTCAAAAGCTCGAAGTCTTCCTCGCTCCTTGTTTGTGCCGTGACAGTAGCCCATTTCATCAATGAGTGGCTTTCTTCTCTGTGTCTCTGTGGTGAATTCGCTTTTAATCCGTTTAGATCCGTGAAAATCCGTGGCAAAAATCTACTTCCCCTTAAACGCCGCCGCCCGTTTCTCCAAGAACGCCGAAGTCCCTTCCTTCTTATCCTCAGTAGCGCAAGCCACGCCGAACAGCACCGCCTCCAGATACAGCCCCTCGCTCAAAGTCATCTCCATGCCCTTGTTCACGGCCTCCATCGCATATTGCACTGCCAGCGGCGCATTAGCGACAATCTTCGCCGCAATCGCTTCCGCCCGCGGAATCAACTCAGCCGGCGCCGTAACTTCATTCACCAGCCCAATGCGATGCGCCTCCTGCGCCGTGATCATCTCGCCAGCCAGCAGCATCTGCATGGCAATGCCCTTGCCCACCAGCCGCGGCAACCGCTGCGTCCCGCCATATCCCGGAATAATTCCCAGCTTCACCTCAGGCTGCCCCAGCTTGGCATTTTCGCTCGCGAGCCTCATGGTGCAAGCCAGGGCAATCTCGCATCCGCCGCCAAGTGCAAATCCATTGATGCACGCGATCACCGGCTTGCCCAAGTTTTCTATTAAATTAAGAACGCTCTGCCCGCGATGCGTATACTCCTTGCCCGAAGCCGCATCGTGCTTGGCTAACTCGCTGATATCCGCCCCGGCAACAAAAGCCTTCTCGCCAGCGCCGGTCATAATGACAACCCGAATCGATGCATCATTCTTGATGTCATGAAACGCCGCCCGCAACTCTTCCATGGTCGCCATGTTCAGCGCATTCAACACCTTCGGCCGGTTCACGGTGACGTAAGCAATCGAGTTTTTCTTTTCCAGAAGTATGTTTTCAAAGGTCATAAGTATGGATCAAGTAACTTTCTTCGACAACCCCTTGTTGCAGTTTACGCAGAGAGCTCGGCCATTCTTCAACGTCGTTGGGCCGCCGTGGGCCCACTGCAACTGATGATCGCCCTCCATTTCGTCAATGTCCTTAAAAGGGCGTTTACACCCGGAACACTGCTTGCCCGCCAGAATGAAGATTGCCAGTCGCTCCTCTTCCGTGAAGGCCCTTTTCTTATCGCGAAGCTCAACATCGGGGTAGTCCTGCAAGAAATATCGACGAAGGATAGAAACCCGCTGCCTGAGACTGTTGAGGTCGTTCGTGCCTTGTTGCATCAAGCGTCCAAACTCCACCAGCACAGGATCCCTGTCCTCTTCCTTCTTCAGGAGATTCTGCTGACGCCGTACGTGAACATCTTCCAAGAACCTGTGCAGATCAGAGTAGAACGACGAATGCGCATATTCGGCATCCATTACCTTCACGAAAAGGTAATAAAGCGGAACACTCGCCTGTTTAGACAGGAGAGAATCGTCCTTCGCAAATACTCGGGACAATACCTTGAGTTGATCCGAAACACGCTTGAGCAGACCGTCGCGAAAAGCCGCGGTCATCTTGCGGTTTGATTTAACTAAGTTGTCCAAGAATTTCTTCTTCAAATCGCAGAACGGATCGCTCGTATCTACTTGACTCTTCTCAACGAGCAGCATCTTGGCGGCAACCTCGTAGTGTTGATACCGCGTATTTGGAAAAGGGATTCGCGAACTGAAGAAAGGGAGTTTGGCCACGTCCCGAATTAACTGACACATATCGCCACCCAAGGCATTGCGCTTTTCGGCAGCGTTTAGCGGCTCACCGTTGTTGAGCCGGGAGAACAACTCTTCAATATCTTCCGTCTGGGCATCTCGCACTAGGACGGCATCCAGAGGTTTGTTCTTAAAGATTTCCTGCCACTCCGCAGTAAGCGACGAGAACGTGGCCTTTGGAGGCGGCGGGGTCCTCTCCTCTTTCTCAAACATCTCGAAATCGTCTGCAAGCGCAATCCCCCCGTCGATGAAGCTCCAGATCGCATGAAGACGCTGCTTCCCATCGATCACCGCATACCTGTATTTGCCATGTTTACCTCGGAGGTCGTGCAAATAGAGCTTAGGAATGTCAAAGCTGTTGAAGATTGAGTCCAGGAATAACTGCTGCTTCTCCGTCGACCACACGCCTGACTCTCTCTGGTACTCCGGAGAATCGTTGATCACGTTTTTTCAACCATGAACATCCCTATCGACATCGGTTGGGTAACGCAATGCATTACGACCTCCACATTTACCCAGATTGGCTGGACAACAAATTCTACTTAGTTTCGCCCAAACTTTCCTGGCTCAGGTCAGGCTCAGGCAGAGGTGCTATAATTGTATAGCAAGAGGGAACCCATGCTAGCCATCCGCCTACCCGAAAATATCGAAAAACGTCTAGCCCGCCTCGCGAAGCGGACTGGCCGCACCAAAACCTATTACGCGCGCGAAGCCATCTTGCAACATATCGAGGATCTTGAAGATATCTATATTGCCGAAAAGCGACTCGCGGAAATTCGCTCAGGCCGCGCAAAGACTATTCCTCTCGAAGAAGTGATGCGCCAATATGGCCTCGACCCAGACGTGGACGATTGAGTTCGATCTTGCCGCTCGAAGAGAACTCGACAAACTGGACAAGCCGGTCGCCAAGCGCATCCTAAAATTTCTGTACCAACGGATAGCAAGACTTGACAGTCCCCAGCAAGTCGGCGAAAAGCTCCAAGGCGCATTGAGTCCCTATTGGAAATATCGCGTCGGAGACTACCGCCTCATCTGTTCCATCGAGCATGCTCGGCTGGTGGTGCTCGTTCTGCGCGTCGGTCACCGCAGGGAGATTTATTCTCGCTGAAGAATTACTTCCCCCGCGCCACCGCCGCCACGTCATCCTTACTCAAATCGCAGCTGATGCACTTCTGCGTCCACAGCCGGTGTCCAAACACTTTCCCACACCGCGGACACTTCCACTCCGTAAGCCACCACCCGCCCGCCAGGTATACCCCGATCCAGCCCAGCAAAATCGCGAAATCGGCACCCTCTCCCAGCTTTAGCTTCCCGATCATGAAGCCCAGAAAGATAAAACTAAGAAACAACACCACCACCAGATTTCGGCGCGCCACATAGCTGCGCCATGCCCGGCGATATCTCTCGACATCCTGCGGACCCCCTTCGCCCGGCGCCTGATCGGTTTTTCTGCGTCTGAACATGGATTCAATCTTAGCTGCTTCGATCGGGACATCTGATTCTACAGTTTATTCGCCTTAGGACTGTTCGGGTCCGAATAATCGTAGAACCCTTTACCAGTTTTCTTCCCGTACCACCCCGCCATCACCAACCGCTTCAGCAGCGGAGGCGAAGCAAACCGCCGTTCTTTGAACTCGTCGTACATGACGTGCGTGATGTAGTAAGTGGTATCGAGGCCGACGAAATCGAGCAGCGTGAACGGCCCCATCGGATAGCCGCAACCCAGCTTCATCGCGTTATCGATGTCTTCAATCGATCCCACACCCTCTTCATAAGCCCGGATGGCATCCAGCAAATACGGCACCAGCAGCCGGTTGACGATAAATCCCGTCTTGTCCGACGTCCGCACCGGAACCTTGCCCAGCCTCTTGCCGAACTCGTAGGCGGTCTGGTAAACGTCGGCGGCGGTAGCGATCGTCCGCACCACCTCCACCAGCTTCATCAGCGGCACCGGATTGAAAAAATGCAGGCCGATGAACCGCTCCGGCCGCTTCACCGCGGTCAATAGCTCAGTCACCGAAATCGAAGACGTGTTCGAAGCAAAGATCGCCTCTTTCTTCACCACGCCGTCAAGCGACGCGTACATCTTCTTCTTCTCGTCCACGTTCTCGATGATGGCCTCAATAATAATGTCGCAATCGGCCAGGTCAGCCTTGTTCGTTGTGCCCTTAAGCCGCGCCCGGATCGCGTCTTTCTGGTGCGCCGTGATCCCGCCCTTCTCGACCGGCCGCTCGGCAAACTTCGCCAGCGATTTCTCAATCCCGGCAAAACCCTTGTCGAGAAACCTCTGCTCAACTTCGAGAACGGTTACGTCGAATCCAGCCGTCGCGCAGACTTGCGCGATGCCGGAACCCATCAAGCCACAACCGAGTACGCCAACCTTTTTGATTTCCATGAAAGTCCTTTTAACCGATACACAAAGAGACTCGGACCACGAGAGCTAGAAGTCGCGCGCCCGCGGCTCCGACCATTTCAATTTGTGAAACATCATAGCGGAAGCGGGGACGCTGATCTCGGGATCAGATTCACTGTAGAATACGATCGTTAGATCGTCGCGGGTGTCGCACAGGAAAGTGAGGAACGAAGCCGCCCTGTAGCCGCCTTGTCCGTCATTAAACTGGTATACAACCCGCTTCATCATTGGCTTTTCCTCCCGTCCTACGCGGAAGGAACCCAGCGAAATGCCAGACGAGCGCATGGCTCGCCGTTCCCAGATCCAGCGCCAGGGGAGATAGCACACCAGAAGCCACGCCGACCCGACCACATAAACGAAATAGAAGGAATAGAAGGCCTCGTAGCCAAGCACCGGACGCTCTGGCATCGTCGAGACCGCCGCCACTGCGCCGAGGGACAACATAGCAACAGCAAAGAGGAGCCATAGATTTCGGGGTTCAATCCTGAAGTCGTGCCAGCTCTTGAAGAAACCGAGCGGGACCACCTTCCCGCTAAGCCGCAACCTCACCTCGCCGAGACGTTCAATCACTTCCGGGTTCATCCAAATTCGAATACTTCGTCTCGACCGGGGAAACAGGAACTGGCCAACGACCAGAAAAACAAACGGCAACGCCGCCGCAGCAAGAAGAGCCCACTTAGCCCAGAACCTCACCATGAACGCAAGAATTAAGACGGCAACTCCAACTCCGAAGACTCTTAGCAATCTCACCGCCGTTAAATCTGACTAAGGTAACTCAGCCAGCGCGTCCTTTCTCTGATCTCTACCCGTTCTCTAACTCAAACCCTCCGCAATCAAATCTGTGACTAAAAATTCAGCAGCGTCTCCACAATCATCGCGATCCCCTGCCCGCCTCCAATACAAGCCGTAGCCAGCCCATACTTCTTCTTTCGCCGCCGCAATTCATACAGCAGCGTAATTACCAGTCGCGTCCCGGTCGCCCCCAGCGGATGCCCCAGCGCAATCGCCCCGCCATTCACATTCACTTTCTCGCGATCAAGGCCCAACTCTTTTTCGACCGCCAAATACTGCGCCGCGAAAGCCTCATTCACTTCAATCAAATCGATGTAATCGAGCGACAGCCCAGCCTTCTGCAGCGCCAACTTCGTCGCCGGCACCGGACCCCGCCCCATCACCTTTGGCTCCACTCCGGCAATGCCCCAGCTTACAATGCGGCCCAGAGGCTCGATGCTCCGCTTGCGCGCCTCTTCCAGCGACATCAACACCACCGCCGCCGCGCCGTCGACAATGCCGCTGGCGTTGCCAGCGGTTACCGTGCCATTCTTGCCGAACGCAGCTTTTAGTTTAGCCAGCCCTTCCATCGTGGTCTGCGGTCGCCGATGGTCATCTTCCGTCAGCGATTCTCCCGAGGGCTCGCCCTTCGAATTTCGTAGCGGCACCGAAACCAACTCTTCCTGAATGCGTCCTTCTTTATAGGCGGCATCGGCTTTTTGCTGCGAGCGCAGCGCGAACTCATCCTGCATCTGGCGCGTGATGCCATGTTCGGAACCGTATAACTCCGCCGTATTCGCCATATACAACCCGCAATAGCTATCAAGCAGCGCCACCATCAGCGAATCTTCGAGCTTGCCGCCCGGAGCCAAAGTAAATCCGTCGCGCCCGCGTATCACAAACGGCGCCTGTGACATCGCTTCCATTCCGCCAGCGAGAACGATCTTCGCTTCGTCGGTCTGGATCATCTGCGCCGCGCTCACAATCGACTGCATTCCCGAACCGCAAAGCCGATTCACCGTCAGCGCCGGAGTTTCAATCGGCAGTCCCGCCCGCAACCCCACATGCCGCGCCCCATACAACGCATCGCCGGAAGTCTGCTGCGCGTTGCCAAAAACAGCGTGATCGAACTCCTTGGCATCGATCCCCGCCCGCTCCATCGCGCCCTTGGCCGCGACCGTGCCCAACTCCTGGGCCGTAAAATCTTTCAACTTGCCGCAATAGCGGCCAAAGGGCGTACGCGCCCCGCTGACAATCGCAATATCTCCCGGCTTCAACATGATTTCCTTGCAGACCCCGCCCTCAGAGCGGAATAAAAGTGATAGTCAAACTGGTTAGTGTAGCAGCGCTGAAGCAGATTTGACCACCGAGGCAGCAGCTAGTCCCGAGCCTCGAGTCGCGAGTTTGAAAGAAAGGTCAGATCGCCAGTGCCTTTGGACGATTGAAGCTCATGACAAGCCTAATTTGGAGTGTTGTTGCGGGACTCATGACTCGCTCGGGACTCGCGGCTCGGGACTACGCCACCGCCCCTGCCGCCAGCGCCGCCCCCAGCGCCACAACCTTCCCCGGCCCCTGCACCAGCGAAGTCGCCAGAGCGTGCTCAGCCCGGTTGATCACTTCCGTCACAATGTCCACGGGATCGTAGCTTTCGCGCACCACCGCTTCCGCCAGGCCGGCCGAGAATTCCAGCGAATGCCCTTTCCCGGAACCATCCTTGCTGGTCAATTTCACTTCAGCGACCACTTTGCGAAGTTTCTCGATGGCCATCAGGGCTTCTTTTTCCGCCGTGTCTCCGAGGATGAGCGCAATGGTTGTCGTATCGTAACGAAACGCCAGATCATTCGTCCGGATACTGGCCGCAAACTGTTGCCCAATCTTCTGCATCGCCCCTTCCACTGCGGCCTCGCCGTATTCCTTGATCAAGGCGGCGCCTCGCCCGAACTGCAGAAGCAGCACCGAAAGCGGTGCGGCATTTTGCATTGCTCGCTTGCTTTCTGCCAGCAGCAGATCCAGGTAGGATCCGCGCTTCAGCAGTCCTGATTTTTCGTCGGTCACAGAAAGATTCTTTACCAGCCGCCGCAGGCCCGCGTTATTCAGCGCAATCACCATCTGGTCGGCCAATGTTTTCAGCACCACCCCATCCGTGTGCGGCCACACCCGCGGTTTGTTATGCAGCAAAGCCAGCATGCCCACCGAATCCTCGCCATTGCTGAGCGGAAACGCCATCACAGATATCGCTCCCAACTCCACCACGGCGCTACGCACTCCCTGCAACTCCGGCGACTTTTGCGCTTCCGCGATGATGACCGGTTCGCCCGAAGAGGAAGACAAAGCCAGGTCCTGCAGCGCGCACATTACTTCCTTGAGGGCTCCGGAACCGCCGGCCTTCACTCCCTTGCCGCAGAACTCCTGCACCGCCGTAGGCGTTGAGCCTGGTGTGCGCATCGCCGCCACACAACGCGAGACTTCCCAGTGTCCGCCAATTTCGTTGACCGCAGTCGTCAACACCGCGGCTGCCGTCGACTGGTGATAAAGCTTGCGCGTAATCTCCGCCACCCGGGTTACGTTGCGCATCTCCGCTCCCGGATCTGCGGCAGGCGGCGCGGCCGCGGCAATTGGCATCGGCGCCGCGGGCGCGACCGTTGCCACTGCCGGCAGAGGTGCGGATCCCGCATAGCTCGGCGTAACTCCCGCCGACAGATAAAGCCTCTGCAAGTCTTCGTTGCGCTCTTCCTCGCGCGGAAACAGCTCCTGAATTCTCTGCAGCCGCTCCACCGCCTTATTGCGCATTCCGTACTGCACCAGAATTTCCGCCTGCAACATCAAGTCCTGCAGAGTGGAAGCCCCCAACGTCGACTCCTGCTCTTGCGCGGGCTCCGCCCCCTGCGTACTTACCTGGGTAAAGCGGGAGGCGATCGCATCGAATTTCTTGTCGTCAATCTTCCCTTTCAATATCTCAAGCCGCTTGGTGTGCCCGGATTCGTAAGGATCCACCTCGGCTGCCCGGTCCAAACATTCCGACGCTTTGTCGAAATCACGAGTACTGCAGTACACATCGAAAAGCTTGAGCAGAGTCTGACAGTAATCGCCTTCGCGATTCGCCGCGTTGAACAACTCGCTCAAAAACTCCAGCATCGCCGAGGACGTCCTTCGGGTCGATGTGATGTCCTGCATCAACACTACGAATGGCCGGCGTTCGCCACGCTTGGCCTGGAACTGTCCCAGCTTGCGCGCCAGCGACACCGCCGCCTCATCCTGTTCCGCATCCACCAACTGCCCGATCAGCGCCGTTACCTGCGACATGCGGTTGGGATTTTGTTCGAACAGTTGCCACACCAGCGGCTCGGCGTCGGCATACCGCCCCGCCGCCAGCAGCGCCTCGGCATATATGTCTCGTAGCTCCGGCGACGTCTTCCCTGCATTCACCTGAGGCTCAAGAATAAAAATCGCAGCCCCAATCTGTCCCTGTCCCAGCAGGCTCTTGCCATAAGCCAGCACGATCTCTTCGTCGGAAGAATCTTCCTGGTACGCGCGCTCGTACCATTGCGCCGGATCGCCTCCCTCTTCACTCACCAACTGCGCCACACTTTTGAACGCCATGGCCGCCGACTTGCTTTCGCCAAGTTCGGACGACAATTCCGCCACCCGCAGGAAGTTTTCCTGACTCGGATCCAGCGCCACCACGCGTCCCAGCACCTGAAGTGCGTCCTTCTTGTTTTCCAGCTTCGCCAAATCGCTTAATGCCGATTCATAGGTGCCCACCGCCAGCTTCTTGTTCGATCCCTCCAGCAACTGTCCGAAGCGAAATTTCTGCTCCCACGTGGGACTCCCATGGCGCGCCAGCTTCTTATAAGTCACGCTGGCCCGGGTGGCGTCGCCGGCATTCACTTGCCGCTCAAACAATTCGCCCAGCAGACGCACCGCATCGCGTCCCCGGCTTTGTGACAGACACAAGTCTGCCGCTAGTTCAGCTACCCTGTCGTTTTCCGGATCGTCCCGCAGGACCAGTAGATACTCTTCGAGGGCCTCGGGGGCCTTGCCCTTCTGTAGCAGTTTTTCGGCACGCTCCACACGCCGCGTGATCTCGGCTCGGTCGGGGCGCGTTGTGCTTTCTGCCATGGGTCAGGTTTGGGCGGACTACTGCTGCCTTGATTCTAGGAGCCAGCCCACGTGCCAGCAATCCGCAAGGGTATGCGGGCGATTACGAAAGTCACCGCAACCCCCAGTGGTCAGTGACCAGTGATCAGTGGCCAGATGATTCAGGTTTTGTGGACTGGCCACTGCCCACTAACCACTGGCCACTTGCTTCCTCATTTGTTATCGTGCCCCATGCCTCTCGTCCCGCCTCATCCGGCAGTCGCCCCGGAACAAGTTCATGAAGAAGGCCTCCACCACCAACTCACCGCCGGCCAAATGACCATGGTCGCCGTCGGCGGCTCCATCGGTACCGGACTTCTCCTGGGATCAGCCGCGGCTCTGGAAATGGCCGGCCCCAGCATCATCCTGAGCTACGTGGTCGCGGCCTTCCTCGCTTACACCGTGACCATGGCGCTCGGCGAACTGGCCAGCATGCACCCCGCCGCCGGATCATTCGGCGTTTACGGCGAACTCTATCTCAATCAATATCTGGGATTCCTTTGCCGCGCCGCCTATTGGGCTTCCATCGCTTTCTCGATCGGAGCCGAACTCGTCGCCTCCGCCACCTACATGACCCACTGGTTTCCGTCCGTCCCCGGAGAAGTTTGGGTCGTCCTCTTCTCCGCCCTGCTCGTGCTGGTCAACCTGCGGAGCGTGGGTTCTTTTGGACGCTTCGAGTTCTGGTTCTCCATGATCAAGCTCGCCACCATCGTTGCCTTTATCGTGGCCGGCGCGGCGCTCCTCTTTAGCGGCCGCGTGACTCCCCAATACACTGCTCAAGGCGGATTCTTTCCCAAGGGCCCAGTCGCCCCTCTGCTGGCCGTATTCTGGGCCATCTACGCTTTCGGTGGCGTCGAAATGCTGGCCGTGACCACCGGCGAATCGCGTTCGTCAAAAGATATCCGCCGCGCCGCGCGCCTGACTTTCTTCCTGCTGGCCGGCCTCTACCTCGGCGCCATCACCGTCCTCGCTGGCGTCATGCCCTGGAACCACACCGGAGTCTCCGAGAGTCCGTTCGTCAGTGTGCTCAGTTTGGCCAAAGTTCCGGCCGCTGCCTCCTTCATGAATTTTGTCGTTCTCACCGCTGCTCTTTCCGGAGCCAATGCCAAACTCTACGTCGCCTCCCGCCTGCTTTTTTCCATGGGCCGCACCGGATGGGCTCCCGCCAGCGTCGGCAAACTCAATGCCAATGGCTCGCCCCGCGCCGCGCTGCTGGTCTCTTCCTATGGCATCGTAACCGCACTCATCATCGAGAGCTGGGCTCCAAAACAAGCTTTCCTTTACATCATGGGAGCCGCATTCTCCGGCTTGTTCTTCTGCTGGGTCGTATCCCTGGCCGCACACATGAGCTTCCGCTGGAGGCTCACGCGAGCAGAAGTGGCCGCCCTGCCCATTCGCTCTCCACTAGGAATCTGGGGCTCGGCTCTCGGCTTCCTCCTGGCCTCCGCCTTCATCATCCAGACTCTCCGCTCCTCACGCATCAACCAGCTAGGCGGGCTCGTATTCTTCGTAGGACTAACCATCGCCTACCTCCTCCTAAAACGCCGCCGCCAACCAGATCTCTAATGTGGGGACAGCCGCCTCGCCCGCCAGACGAGCGAAGCGAGTCGCTCGTGTGGAGCGGGCACTCTGCCCGCTGCTTTTGACCTTGAACTTGCCACCATGCTTACCGGTACCAAAGCCCGAAGTACTGGCCTCATCACCATTACCAACGTAAGCCGCTTCCGCGCTTTTCTGCTGCCCGCCCGCCTCCCGCTCCGCTAGCCTCGATAAGGGAGCGTCCCCAAAAACTCGCACCCGAACGGGCCTATTTCTTGATCCTCTCAATCTTGCTATTTCATACGGACTCCGCACACCTCATCCTCTGGTGCGCCATCGGATTCTGCGCGGGGCTCTATCTTTTCTTCAATGGCTTCCGCCTGTTGCAGCGCCGGAACTTAATCCTCAACACCCCAGTCTCCAAAATTCGCAGCGCATCCATGGGAATGGTCGAACTCAGCGGGCAGGCCGTCGGCCCCTACACCATGCTCGCACCCATCACCGCGCGCCCTTGCTATTACTTCCGCACCGTAGTCTGGGAGTGGAAACGGCAAGGCCGCAGCAGCAAATGGGTCAAGGTAGCCGCCGAGTGCATGCACCTGCCCTTCTTTCTCGACGACAACACCGGCAGAGTGATGGTCGACCCGCGCGGCGCCGAACTCGACCTGCATCGCGACTTCCAGCAGGAATTCTGCGATTCACTTTTCACCATGAAAGAGGAAGCGCCGCCGAACGTGCACGCTCTGCTATCGCGCCACGGAATCACCACCAGCAACAAAATCAAAGTCGAAGAGTCTTGCATCAAGCCCAAGAATTCGCTGTTCGTGCTGGGAACGCTCGACGACAATCCCGGCCTCGAGCTCACACAACAGCCCATTCGCGACGACGAAACCTCATCCCTGATCTCGGGGAATGCCCTTTCGTTCTCGGTTGATGGGCTCCCACTTGGGCAAAAGCTCTCGGCCGTGATCGGAGACGGCAGAGTTCTTAGCGCCCTCTCGCTTAACGGTGGGCTTCAGCATGATCCGGCCTACGACACCATTTACGAAGAGGCAGCCGCCGCGGCAAAGACTCGCGTAATCCGGCTTTCGCCAGACCCAGGCCCAACTAAAGCGGCCGACATGACGCAGCAACAAAAAATCGCCGCCGCACTTACGAAGGCAGGTATCTCAAACCCAGCAGCCTGGGTTGCCGCCGGAGTCGCCAGCCCTGCTCTCGGGGTCAAGACCAGCAGTCCGTCGTATGGAAAGTCCGATCCAACCGATGGTTTCGACACTCACCCCGCCGTAGTCCTAATGAAAGGAGAGAACAATCCGACTTTCCTGATCTCCTGGCGCAGCCAACGCGAGATCGCCCGCTCTCTCGGCTGGAAATGCACGCTGATGATCTGGGGAGGCCCCGCACTCGCCCTGCTCTGCCTCTACGGCCTGATCACATTCATCCACTGGCTCTAGCTCGCGCAGTGCGGGCGCCCTCGCCCGCTGCTCTTGACCTTGCGCGCGCGGAGCGGGCGCTTCCGCCCGCTGCCTTTGAATTTGATGCCGACTGCCTGCGGTAACGTGGAAGAGCGGCGCTTCAGCGCCGCGTAAAGTGATCTGAATGATAAGGGCTTCAGCCCCTGCCGGAACCTCTCTATCCAACTCCCACCCGCACCACTCTTCTAACCGCCACCCCACCAGCCCCCTCCACCCCGTTTAGTACAATGACCAGGTGAGTAATGCCGTCCGCATTGGAATCCTCGGCGACTTCAACCCCGAATTCCGTTCCCACCCCGCCACCACCGACTCCCTCCAGCACGCCGCCCGCAAACTTGGTTTGAAGGTCGAGTCGGAGTGGATCCCCACGCCGTCGCTCGCCACTCCCGGCGCGGGAAAAATCCTCGAAGGCTTCGACGGACTCTGGGCTTCACCCGGCAGTCCCTACAAAAACTTCGCTGGCATGCTCAAGGGAATCGAATTTGCCCGCCGCCGCGACTGGCCTTTTCTCGGTACCTGCGGAGGCTTTCAATACGCCCTGATCGAGTTCGCCCGCAACGTGCTCGGCATCGCCGACGCCGACAGCGCCGAAAACAATTCGGGATCGAAAAACATCGTCATCTATCCCGTAGCCTGCGCCGTCACCGGCCGTCTGGGCGACGCTCCCAAACTTTCCGGCGCCGTGCCTGAGATCCGCCTGCGCCCCGGCTCCTATCTCCAATCCTTCTACGGAAAAGACAAAGACGTCGTGACCGAAGAATTCTTCTGCAACTTCGAGGTCAATCCCGAGTACGAATGGGCCACCATGGAAGCCGGCTTCCCCGTAGTCGCCCGCGGCGCCCAAGGCGAGATTCGCGCCATCGAGTCTCCCACTCATCGCTTCTACATCGCCACGCTTTTCCAGCCGCAACTATCCTCGACCGAGAAAAAACCGCATCCCGTAGTACTGGCCTTCGTCCAAGCGGCCAATGATTGGGGACGCAAAAAACTAGACGACAGCGTCCTCGAATAGCGGACTATCAAGATTTCACCACAGAGGCACAGAGACACAGAGAAAAACTCCAATTGATTCTTGGTTGTCCTTTTGTCTTCTCTATGCCTCTGTGTCTCCGTGGTGAAGAGCCTTTCTGCCATTACCAAAGTCCCTGCCCTAGTCCAATTAGCTTCTCCTCACCAAGCGCATCTAGAGCCCCGAAGCCGCTCCCGCTAGACTCTCCCCGAGCCAAAAATTATGCCCGTGCCTTGGATGAACTCATTCCACATTTCGTTCACCACGCTCGTCACCTACGTCCCCCTCATCGCCACAGTGTTGACCTGCTTTTTCAGCGTGATTCTCGCCCGCGCCACCCTGCGTTACGTGGAAGCCACCGACAAAGGCCTGGCACTCGCCCGCGAAGAGTTTGAGCGCGAGTGGACTCCTGATCTCCACGTCAAACTGGAACGCATCTCCGCCACTGAAGCCCGCATCATTGTGACCAATCTGGCCAAGAGTTCCGTGCTGCTCCAACTCTTGCAGCTCCGCAAACTCTCCCACGCGGTTCCCTTCGAGCGCTGCCGCCTGAACGATCCCTTGGTCGGCGGCATGACGTGGTCACAGGAGATGGGCAGACGCATCCTGGCATGCACGGAGAAGGATTTCGAAGGCCCGATCGCGGCCGCGATGACCTTCTATTGCGCCGGCCGAATGTTCCGCACCGATTGGTTCCGCTCCCAAATAAAAGTAAGCGACGGACGTATCGTCAGCCTCGAACCCAGCAACATGCCAGCCCGCCGCGTGCGCGTGGTTGAACACAAGGGCCCGGAACGCCGCCGCGAGTTCGTGCAAGATGTCACCTCCGGCGCCGCTCAGCACAAGCCCGACCAAAAACCCGACGAGAAGTTTCTCGTGACTGGGGCCTGAACTAGCATGCGCGGAGAAGATCGCCGGAACCTTCACTGGCATCGCGGTGTCAGTCCTTGCTACAAAGAAGTATGAGGAATTTCCTTCGAGCCTTGGGCGCCTTTGTCTTTCTGACGCTCTTGCTGCTTGCGGGATCGGTGTGGTTTTCCACCGCGCGCGGCTACACCCGCTGGTATTTTCGGGTTAACGGACAGGTTGTCGTGAACGGAGAGAAGACGACCGGGTACATGCACGTGAACACGCAGCGAACCCTGCTGATGTTGACCAGGACGGATGACTCGCGGCCTGAGACCTACCTTGTCTCTTTGGGACCTGACAAAATGGTCCTCGACTGTGGAGAATGGCATCCGCTGCGCTTCCTACCTTTTCCGGTCGGTCACACGAATCCCCCTTGTTCGATCTTCACCGTGGACCCAGCGAAAGTGCGCGATCGACCGATCACCTCAACCCTGGCGCTGGGGCCACACTTTGTTGAGTTCTCAACGGTATCTGGCAAGAGGGTCAGAGGACGCTGGTAAGCGGGTGCCGCGCTCCTCCCGCTTTCCCGTTCCAATAGCCTCGGTAACCCTTACCAAAGATCGCCGTCCCAACTCAATTCCCTAAAGTCCGCCGCCCCGCCGCCGATCCTGTCTCTATATGGTGAACCCAATCAGCAGCCTAAACGCCAGCCATGCCAGCGAAGCCGCCAAACCGGCCGCCCCGAAACCTCAGCCACAACAAAGCACCGCTCTTCCTTCAGACACCGTAAAACTGAAGAGTTCAGGCGACGTCGATCACGACGGCGACAGTCACTAGACCAAAACTAAGCTTAATCCCCTCAACGCGTTGAACCACACCAAGAATAGAGCGGCGGGCACATTGCCCGCCCTCCATTCTTGTTTGCGGCATTACTCCGCGACCGTCTGCTCCCCACTCTACATCGCTTTAACAAACCGCAGCGAAGCCGAATTCATGCAGTACCGCAGCCCCGTCGGCCGCGGACCATCATCGAACACATGCCCCAGATGCGCGTCACACTCGGTGCACGACACCGCCGTGCGCTGCATGCCAATGCTGTTGTCGGAAATCTCGCGCACATTTTCTCTCGCGATCGGCTCCCAAAAGCTCGGCCAGCCCGTGCCGGAATCGAACTTCGTCGAAGAACTGAACAGCGCGTTGTCGCAGCAGATACAACGGAAGATTCCCTTGTCGTGCAGATCCCAATATTTCCCGCTGTAGGCGAATTCCGTATCCGCGTGCCGCGTGATCTCAAAGACTCCGGCAGGCAACTGTTTTCTCCATTCTTCTTCCGTCTTCACCACCCGCGCAATCTTCACCTTCGCGAGCCGCTTGCCGTCGTCGGAAAATTGGATGATCGTCACTTCCGACGGCTCCGACTTCGCCGCCGCAATCACATGCGGCCGCCGCAGTGAAAACAACGCCACGCCTCCCAGAGCCGCGCCCAAGCCCGATAAAAACAATCGCCGCCCGAGATTTACTTCCCCGCCACCGCCATCGGACTCAAACATAAACTCCTCCTGCCTACTTATAAAGCTCCGGAAATTCCTTCCGCAGATTCGCCACCTTTGGCGCATCGTTATAAACGATGTAGGGCTGGTTCGGATGCAGCTCGAAATAATTCTGGTGATAACCTTCCGCCGGATAAAACTCCTTCAGCGCCACCACCTGCGTCGCAATGGGCTTCCGAAAAACCTTCGCCTGATTGAGCTGCGCAATGTAAGCCTCGGCAATCCGTTTCTGCTCATCGTTGCCGTAGAAAATCAACGAGCGGTATTGCGTGCCCTCATCCGGACCCTGCCGGTTTACCTCCGTGGGATCAAGCGCCACCGAGAAGAACACCCGCAGCAACTCTCCATAAGTCACCTGCGACGGATCGTAAACAATCTGCACGCTCTCCGCATGTCCAGTCTCGCCCGTGCTCACCGCCTCATAATCCGGATTTTTCACCGTCCCGCCCGAGTATCCCGAGATCGCGCTGATCACGCCCTTCACATGCTGAAACACCCCCTGGATTCCCCAGAAACATCCGCCCGCCACCACCGCCATCTCTTTGGCCGTAGTCGCAGGCCTCGCCTCATCCGCCACCGGACTCGGCACCGCCCCACTCGCTCCATTCCCCGCCCGGCAAGCCACCGCACCCGCCAGCACCGTCAACAACATCGCAAACATACGAACCGAAACTCTGGACATAAATCCTCCCGGCATCCTCCGCCGCTCATCTTCCCTTATTAGAGTTACGAGTCAAATAGAAGTTTCGGATGTCTTTCAGTTGCTTTTGGGGGGAAAACCGCCTTCGGCTGTCTCTTCAAACGCCGGAAACCTCAGACCGTCGCTCCGCTCTCTCGAACAGACGTACCGTGGCAGCGCCGAAGATAAAGCCGCCAATGTGCGCCAGGTAAGCCACTCCGCCGGTCTGAGCGTGCGCCACCTGGCCGGCATTGAAGAGCTGGGTCAGAAACCAGAATCCGATTAACAATGCGGACGGGATGAACGTGATCTTCACAAATATAAAGATCACCAGAATCGAGCGAATCCGGTCGCGCGGATAGGTAACGAGAAACCCGCCCATCACCGCTGCAATCGCTCCGCTGGCACCCAGGTTGGGCACGGTGGAATGCGGGCTGGCTGCGACCTGGGCCAGCATCGCGACGATCCCGCCCACCAGGTAGAAAACCGCGTACCGCCATCGCCCCATCGCGTCTTCGATCTCCGGGCCAAAAGCCCACAAAAAAATCATGTTGCCGATGATGTGCGACCAACTGGCGTGCATGAACATCGCCGTAAGAATCGTGACCAAGTGATGCCCCGAAGTAATCTCAGCGGGGATCGCCGACCACTGCGTCACGAATCCTTCGCCACCCGACAGTTCCAGCACAAAAATAAAGGCATTCACCAGGATGATGAGGATCGTGACGACTGGAATGCGCATAGGCCGCCGCGAAGCGTCACTTAACGGAATCAGTCCTCCCATTTTCGCCTTCCTCCATGTGGGGACAGCCGCCTTCGGCTGTCCGCGGGGCGCAGCCCGGCGCTACATTTTCTTGTCATTCCGAACCGGGCGCCAAGCCCGGTGAGGAATCTGCTTTCCTGCAACCCCACTAAGCTGCCAACGAAGACGATGACGACCTCTCGCCCGTCCCCTTGCGCACCGCCAAAGACATCATCACCCGCGCAACCCCGCTGAAAATCATGCTGATGCCCACCAGCGTGCCAATCGCCCAGAGCGAACTCGACGGCCATTGCATGTAGATCATCAGCCCCAGCAGTAAAGTAATGATCCCGTCGATGAGCATCCAGCTCGATCCATGGATCGGACGCATCTTCACATACAGCACGATGTTCAGGATGCCTTCAACCAGAAACAGCGATGCCAGCAGCAACGTGAGCGACGCCACGCCAAGCACCGGATGCAGGATCAGATATCCGCCGAAGCAAACATAAGCGATCCCGACCAGCACCTTCCAGATCATGCTCCCCGCACCATGTACGCGAAAGGCAAGCATGAGGTGGACGACGCCAGCCAAAACAATCAGCCACGCCACCACCACGCTTACCGCCACGGCGGCAACAAACGGCGAACCCACCGCCAGCACGCCGAACAGAATCAGCAAAACGCCCCACGCGATAGAAATCGTAGAAGCGTGCCGTACCATATCAACCGGGGTGTTTTGTGCCATAGAAGCCTCCTTAAAGAAGCGGCATAAGCCTACCTCAAAAACTTCGTGAATTGAAGTCTAAGATCGCCACGAACTAGGGGCTGGGAGACTAGTGTGGAGCAGGCAATCCACTCTGCCCGTTGCTTTTGACTTTGACGTGCGACCGGGAAGGGCCCGACTTCAGTCGCGCCGAAAAGCCACAAAAGCGGGCACTAAGGTGGAAGAGCGGCGCTTCAGCGCCGCGTCAACCCGCCCAGGAAAGAACCCGGCTTCGGCCGCTGTGGCGGGACGCTGACAGGCACCACTTATTCGCCGCGTGTTCGCCGCTATTAATCCTAGGGGAGTCTCTGTAAGCATAAGAAAACAAAGTAAATATAAGCGTAATTGCGTATTTGACGCAAGCCTCGCACGCGGAGTACCATCCGCGTTGTGGAGGTCTGCGCTATGGCTGAAGTTCCTGCGCCAAGTCGTCATTGGTTCCACATTCCGATACAGGTCATTGGTGCGGCCCTTTGCGTTTATTGGTATTGGTACATGCCAGCGCCGAGCAAGGCCGTGCTCTGCCTTGGGGGAGTAGCTGCTCTCATGGCACTTGTAGAAATGCGACCCATGCACAAGGCCATCTACTTTCTGCTGATTGTCGCACTTATGTTCATAGAAAATCGTGCTATCGACAACGACCGTGCCGGATTTGCCCATGAACAAGCGCAAGCCAGAGAACGAGAGGAGCAATCTCGGAAGCGGGACGAGGAAGCGTTCGCGGCTATCGGCAACGGAATAAATACGGCCATCGCCAACGGGCAGGCGCAATTCAATGCGACGTTAGAAACGGAGAAGAACAATTTGGGGCGCACGTTGGGGGGATTGAAGGAGACAGTCAACGCAGCAACCGGAGGCGACGGTTTTTGTTACGCCATACTCATTCCACCTGGTTATGGCGGGAACGCAAGCATCTTCTCGACAGTGATCCCGCAAGGCAAATATCCTCTGACCAATGTCAACGCTATGGTGAGCGATGACGATATGATGATTCAACATCTCAACGAAGCAAGCAAACACCCAGAACAGTCAGCGGAGAGCTTTGCGAGAGTAATGGAACTCGGCCAGGAATGGATTCACATTGGTGATTTGCCGCCAAATTTTTCAGAACAGTTCTCCCTGGGGCGAGCAGGGACGGTGACTGGGGATAGCCGCATGTTGACGATAACATTCTGGGCTAATAATGGGCATTGGACTGAAAAACTTGCCCTTCGCCGCATCAATGGTAAATGGTTGCGGTTGGTTCGGGTGTGGAAGGACAGACTCGACAAGAGAAAAAGGGCGTATGCCGCCGACGAGATTTTTCATCAGGTCGATGATGGATTTCCAGAAGATGCTAACACCAATGACCCGCATGGATTGCGTGTTCTGCCCTCACATTGACGAGTTCCCTGTATTCGAGGCTGTCAGAGTGAATGAGTTTCAGCATCGTATCGCCGGGCACCAACTCGCTTCCCCACAAATGCAAACGGCCCCGGGAATCCCCGAGGCCGTCGCGAGAACCGATAAATCGGCACCCCGTCAAGGTCACCCTCATTGTCCAGACAACACCGCCATAAATCAAGTTACTTTAAGGAGAGCCGCACCCACCCGAACTTGCTTGCAACCCGCGGTAAAATAGCCGAAGCGAGGTTCCCATGCCACAAATGACGCCGCAAGTCTCCGAAGTACTCCAAAAAGCGCTGGCCCTCTCAACCCAGGACCGCGGCCTGATCATCGACCGCCTCATCGAGAGCCTCGATAATGAGCCGGCCGAAGAAGGTGTTGAGCAGGCTTGGTCCGAGGAGATCAAGCGCCGCGTCGAAGATATCCAGTCCGGTCGCGTCGAAATGATTCCCGGCGAGGAAGTTCATCGTCGCCTGTTAGCGCGGCTGTCCAATGGCAAGAAGTAAGCCCTATCGCCTGCATCCTCTTGCATGGCTCGAAATCGAAGGCGGAGACGACTGGTATCGGCAACGCAGTCCCCAAGCCAGTACGGATTTCGTCGCCGACGTTTTCTATGCGATCGAAAGCATTTGCGAAGCCCCCCATCGCTGGCCCAAACACCTTTACGGCACTCAGCGCTTCGTCCTCAACCGTTTCCCATTCTCAGTTGTCTATCTCGATACCGCAGAATCTGTAAACATCGTGGCTGTGGCTCACGGCAAACGAAAACCTGGGTATTGGAAGCGGCGACTCTAAGTTGCTTTCAGCCGACAGCCGATTCCTCTTGACATTCGCCTTCCCTTCGCCAACAATACCTCCATGGCGATCACACGCAGGCAGCGCGAAGTGTATGACTTCATCTCCCGCTTTGTGGCGGAGCACGGATACTCTCCGTCGTTCGAGGAGATTGGCACCGGCCTCGACCTCACCTCGCTGGCCACCGTGCACAAGCACATCACCAATCTCGAGAAAAAGGGATTGCTCACCCGCGATTACAACCGCAGCCGCTCCATCGATCTGCTGCCGCCCAAGGGACGCCTCAAGCAGGCCCTGAGCGTGAACACTGGCCTGGTGCTGCCGCTGCTGGGGCGCATCGCCGCTGGTCAGCCGATTGAGGCGGTGCAGACCAATGAGACGATTTCGCTCGCCGATTTCGTCCGCTCGAAAGAAGTTTTCGTCCTCGAAGTCCGCGGCGATTCCATGCAGGATGAGGCCATCCTCGACGGCGACTACGTGCTGGTCGAGAAGTTGAAGACGGCGCACAACGGCGACATCGTAGTCGCGGTAGTCAACCGGGACGACGCCACGCTGAAGCGCTTTTACCGCGAAGGCGACAATATCCGCCTGCAACCGTCAAATGCAACCATGCAGCCGATCATCGTACCCGCGGCGTCTGTGGAAGTTCAGGGCCGGGTGATTGGAGTGCTAAGGAAGTACTAAGGGCTTCGGACCTGAGATAGAGATTCCCAGTTTTTCTTTGCGACCCTAGCGGCAGTTCTTCGCGCGCTTCGCGGTTAACAGCTTTTGCGCCGTTAAAAGCTTCGCCCAAGGCTAACCAATGCAACGACCACAGTCTCGAGTTCAATTGATTCCGCTGATCTGTCTGTGTCTAGCCCTTGCCACCTACGGCCACGCCCAGAACAAAACGGCGGCGCAACCCGCACCCACCAAGGAGAAAACCGTGATCAGTCATGCCACTGGAACATTTGACGTGAAGCTGACGCCGCAAGCGGCCGATGAAGGCGCCGACCCCGCCCTTGCAAGAATGACCATCGACAAGCAGTTTCACGGCGACCTGGAAGGAACCAGTAAAGGAATTATGCTCGCCTCCTCTGCAACCATCGTGAAGGGTTCCGGAGGATACGTCGCGATGGAGCGAGTCACGGGAACCCTGAAGGGCCGCACCGGCACCTTCGTCCTGCAACACAGCGGCACCATGACGCGAGGCACGCCACAACTAGCCGTCACAGTTGTGCCCGATTCCGGCACCGCTCAACTGGAAGGAATCACCGGATCCCTGACCATCAAGATCGACGCCGGAAAGCATTCGTACGAGTTCGACTACACCCTGCCGGAGGCACCCTAGGTCCCGTTGGTTTTCGCTGCGCGGAGCAGACGACGAAGCATTGGGGAGGTCAACGGTGAATCAATCAGTAAAGGCGAAAGTCGACTTGGACTGCCATCTCGACGTCGGCAGGTTCACCGCCCCTGCTCCCGGGAGTGAATTGCCACTTCGCTACTGTTTCCGCCGCCTTCTGATCAAGGCCCATGCCCAAAGGCCGAACAATCCGTATATTTCGAACGTGACCGCTCTTGTCGACAACAATCATGAGCGTGATGACGCCTTGATACTTCAATTTTCGCGCCTCGCCTGAGAAGTCGGGATCGGGTGTCAATCGTGGCCTCGGAGGAATTACGCCCACACGGCTGGGCACAACTTCAAGGTTTCGGATCGCTTCGGCCTCGGCCGCTTTATCAGCGGTTGAACCAGAGACGACCCCCGGAACCGCTGCCACCTCAGGTTGAAAACTGCAGGCACCGTACTTTCCTCTCTCTCCGCCGTTAGAGGCGGCTAGAATGCATGCCCTCCAATAATCTGGGACCAAGTCTAGGAAGCGATCCTGCGGAGTCAGAAATATCTTCGAGAGTATTGCGTCCACATTCTCGGCGGTCATTCCGTGGGGATCGAGATCAACTTCAACCCGTAGCTGACCAGCTTTCTTTGCTTTCCCCTTACCGTCGACCTGGAACCCAAAGGCATGTCCGTCGTTAAGCATAGAGAGGCGGTATGCCGGGATGGTTAAGCGCTGGCTCGATAGCCTGAGTGAAGTCACTTGCACAAACCCGCTGAGGGTCCAATCGCCGGGAGCGGCAGAACCGGTTAACGTCCCAACGGAATCGTAGGTTAGGTTTCCACCCTTATAAAAGCCGCGGAGGACAAGAATCTTATCGTCATATTGAGAGTGGAGATGTTGCTCCAGTTCATCAGCGTGCATACGGAAAGGAAGCACTATGACGGCAAGACCGAGAATCAGGGAGGCCCAAAGAAACCGCGAGATTCGCTCATGCTTAAGCATCGTCACGGATTGTAGATTATCCGACGATGGTCGACAGGAAAAAGAAAACGCACGCCACTCGTAAGAGCCAGCGTGCGTCTACTGATTGTGAAAGCCAGAAGCTTGCAGCCCTCTTACCCAACGTGCCGGTCGAGCGCCTGCGCAATCGCTTCCTTGGGCTTGTACCCAACGATCTGCTCCACCACTTGCCCGCCCTTGAACACCAGCAGCGTAGGGATGCCGGTAACTTTGTAGCGCATCGGAGTAGAGCTGTTCGAGTCGACATCCATCTTGCCAATCTTGATCTTGCCTTGATAGTCCTTGGCAAGTTCCTCGACGATGGGAGCGATAGCGCGGCAGGGGCCGCACCATGTTGCCCAGAAATCCACCAGCACGGGCGTTTCTGACTTCAAGACATCCTGGTCGAAGTTTGCATCCGTGACTTCGACGATTCCATTTCCTGCCATTTCGTTTCTCCTAGTTGTAACGTCGCGCTGTCGGTGGACGCTCCATGTCTCGGAAACAACGAAGCTGTCTTGCCGGTCCCGGCGATCTATATCGAATCAGTGCCGCCCAATCGGGCCTATCCATTATCGCACTCCTGTTTGGATGCGGGGGGCATGGTGAAGGTCGCAAGGAAACGACCGGTGGTCAGTTCGACGCTTCAGCGGAAGGGAGAGACTTAAGATAGCTGACGATTTGCCAGCGCTGCGGTTCGGGCAGTTTGGACCAGACAGGCATACCGCGGCGGACTACTCCGTTAGTCAGGATCCAGAAAAGGGTTCCGGGCGTGGCTCGCCGTACAGGATCGGCGCGCAGACTTGGCGCTTTCCGGCCGCCTTCCGCCGTGGCCCCGTGGCACTCGGCGCAGTGAAGAGTGAACAGATTGGCGCCTGCCTCCACCGCTTCCGGATCGTTCTCCAACGGATTGCGGCGAGCGGCCGCTTTCTTCGGAGCTTTCGCCAATTCGTCGTAAACCGAGCCGTCATCTTTCTTGAGCTTCGCCGATTCCGTCTGCGCGCAGATCGGAGAAACGGCGAGGGCAAGAAACATTCCTGCTGAAATTATTCGAATGGCTGCGGCTTGAATCGTGGTCATGGTTTCTGTCTCCCGAACAAGCGAGCGATCATGTCGCCGAAGCCGGAGAATTCGCGGGAGACTCCCCAGCGCAGCAAGAAGCGATGGCTATTGTCGTTCAATCCAAAGCCTGGGGACACGCGCAGCGTCCAGTCCGACGGCAGATTCCAGGCAACGACCGGCGCGACGTAGTGCGACGTATCGTGCAGGCCGAAGCTGTGGCGGTCGCCGAGCCCGCCGTACATTTCGACTCCAGCAACAAAATTCTCGCGGCAGAAACTGCAGCGCTTAGCCGAGGCTTTCAGCGCCAGCGGCCGGCTCGCGCCAATGGCATAGCCAAACTCCCACGGATTGCCCCCGGTAAGGTTCTTGGCAGCCAGGGTATTTTCAGCGATGTTCCAGCCCTTAAAAGTTTTCGAAAGCAGCAGCTTGAATTCCAGTTCGTGATTATGCTCCCTGCGCGCCAGCGCGTTAGGGACGGCATAGTCGGCCTCCACGTCGTGGCCTTCGTCCTCCTTCAGGATCTTGTCGGCACCGCTGATTTGCTCGTATTCAAAATACAGAATGGGATTGATGAAGTGCTCGCGCTGCAGTGGCCGAATGCGGTTCTCAAAGCGGAAGCCGGTGAAGATGGTGCTGTCGTTGAAAGTAGTCTGGCCGTCGACATAAAGCTCGGTGGTCCACCATGCAGTAGCGCCGTATTCGATCTCTCCCCAAAACGCGTGATAGTCATTGCCGCCCCGCTGGGTGCCGAATGTAGAAAAGTATTCGAGTTCAAGGTTTCCAGGCTCTTCCAGATAATGATCGTACGCAACAATATAAGGACTCTCCTGAGCGTGCGCGGCCGACGCCATTCCGCCCAGAACGAGGACTAGCACCAAGCTCAAATGCAACCGGGTCGCATATAGAAATGAAGCAATTTTCTGCATGGGGGCGCTTACTGCAGTTCCGAGGTTTTCTCCGTGACTCCGTGACTCTGTGGTGAAAAAGGGAAATTAGGACACACTACTCCATCTCCTGAGTTGCGACCGAGTCGCATCTAGGAGTAACCTTCATAATCATGCCGGAGACTCGCACCGCTGTCCAGTCTCCGCAGAAGATTCTGTCGCAGCCAGATTGCGACCAGTTGCGACAGTCGAGGAGCGCGCATCCATGCCCCTACCCCAGACCCAGATGCCGGGCCGCCTGCAGGCCCACTTTGCCGAACGCGGAATCCGAATGACCGAGCAGCGCCGCGCCATCCTCCGCGTGATGGAGACCGCCACCAAACATCTGGATGCAGCCCAGCTGTTGCGCAAGGCCCAGAAGTTCGATGCCAGCCTGGATCGCAGCACGGTCTACCGGACGCTGCGACTGCTGCAGCGCAATGGACTGATTGACGAACTCGATCTGATGCACATCAACGGCGAAGGCCACTACTACGAGCGCAAGCTGAACCGCGATCACATCCACATGGCCTGCCTGCGTTGCGGCAAGATCATGGAATTCGTCAGCGACATTTTCGAGAAGCTCCAGGGACAAGTAGAAAAAGACTGCCGCTTCCGCATCGTAGTGTCACGATTGGAAATTGGCGGCTACTGCGCAGCGTGCTCGAAGTAAAGACGGAAATCACCGCGCGCATGAACCAAGCCAAGGAAGGAAAGCCCCATTAAACCATTCTCAGTTGCGGATCAGTTCTCCCTCTTCCTTGCCGGTGATGGTGACGAAGCGGATTACGCCTGCGCTGTCCTCGAAAATCAGTCCGGTTCCCTTCGGATTTACAACAGCGCCTACCAGGTGACCATACGCCTTGGGGATACCACCATGCGTCGGGGTTTGATCGTAGCGCGCTAATTCTCCTTCTTTCATTCCGGTCATGCTGACGAAGCGAATCACACCTTCGGCGTCCTCGAAGATGAGTCCGGTACCGATCTTGTCGGGAATCACGGCGGCGATGCGTCCGTAGGATTTCGGGACTGTGCCCTTGGTCAGCACTCCATCGTAGGCATCACCGGATTGCGACTGAGGCGCTGCGTAAGCGACGGTGGTGTTCCTGCTCCCCACTAGGTAGCCGGCAACCGTCAGCAATGCACAAGCAGAGACAGGTAAAATTCTCTTTCGCATCGTGTCCACCTTATATTGAGAAATCGTCCAACCGCTAGGGCAGGACCTGAATTTTGTGCATCATGCCCAGATCCTCATGCAGCAGGATGTGGCAGTGGAAGACGAAGGTTCCGGCAATGGTCGGATCGCGGAAATCCATTCTCACTTTCACGCTTGGGTAAGGACCGGTCCCCGACCAATAGGGAATTTCAATGGTGTCGCGAAGATCCTGGTTGGGCACGGGCTTTCCGTTAACTTCCAGCATCATGAAGTGGATTTGGTGGATGTGAAAGTCGTGCGTTTCGAGGGCGCGGTTTTCAATGGTCCAGTCTTCGACGGCACCCACCTTGGTGGTGATTGCTGGCTTTTCGTTGGGTTGGAAGACTTGCTGCTTTTGTCCGTCGACAGTAATGTAAAACTGAATCGGACCGTTGGTTCCACCAAACTCCTCGGAGAAATAAAGCTTTCGAGTGGCGGTTACCGCCGCATCTTTCAGGCCAGCGAACTTGAGTCCAGATAGACTCTGCGGCGCCTGAGTGGGCGCCGGCGCAGGTGTCTTGGCGTTGCTAGAGTTGGTGAGCTGGATATCCGCCAAGTTAAATTCGCTATCGGGGTTACCCGTTGGGCCCGTGGAATAGGCCAAGGTCACTAATTGTGGACCCGCATTCAACGGAAAGGCTGGAGTGATAAATTCCGCCCGTCCGGCAGGAGGGATGAGAATTGTCGTTTCGTATCGCGGTGTCGCCAGAGGATAACCGTCGAGAGCGATCAGCTCCATTGGCTGAGGAATGCCACCCGCCGCCCATAGCTGCAAGGGAATGAAGTCTTGCAGGCTGGCATTGGCTACTCGCCAGAACTCTTTTTGTCCCGCCTTCATCTGGATGGCTGGGAGAGGAGTATGAGGAGGCGGAACGGTTTGGTAGTTGAGGGTTAGCGCATAAGGCCCCGGGACCCACGGAACGAGGAATTGCTGGCGAATCACGAAGACGCGCTCGGTGAGTCCAGTTACTTCGGGACGATATTTCTCCATGCCCTCGACGATGAGTGCACCGGCAGCGCCGCCGTTCACCTGGAACTCGGTGAATCCATGCACATGAGGGTGATACCAATAGAGGCCCGGCGGTTCTGTAGTCGGAATCTTGATGTTGAATTGGAAAGGCGGCGATCCAGGCTGAATCAAGGTTGTGAGGACGTCATCCTGATGGCAAATGGGCGGGACGTTCAGACCGTGGAAGTGAACGTTGGTCGACTGTAGGGTTGCGTTGCCGCCATCGCCGCAAGTTGTCCCGGGCAGGGAAGACATATCCATACCGCTCATCGCGCTGGGGCTACCCGGTGGAATGCTGTCCTTAACCGAAAGCAGAAGCTGGTCGCCAGGATTGAGGCGCAACGTAGGAGATTCTACCGGGCCAGTGGCGGTTTGATACTTATAGCAGTAATGCGTATAGCCCGCGCTATCGACCGAGTATCCCAGGTCGAAACCCGCGTTGAGAACGCCGTTCTGCGAATATATGGACAAAGCGTCCTCCACCACCGTGCCGATGCCGGGACGCGCGGGGCACTGGGCTGCCGCTACCCCTGAGAACAAACATCCACATACGGCGCTCACCAGCAAACGTTTCGACAGAATGAACATACTTCGCTCCTCGAGTGGAAGACCAGGATCTAGAAAGTCCGGGGCGGGAAAGTCCCAATCGACAATAGTCCCGAACTGTTTGCATCCGATAGTGGCGAACTGGGAAACTCCGTCAGCGTACACTTGCCGCCGCTCGAACTCACTGCAACCATGCCGATGGAGGAGAGTGCGCCGTACTCGGCAACGTAGATGGCTCCGCCGGTCCCCGCATTTGTGTCCAGCGCCAGAGCAGCGAGATAAGACCACTTCAAGCTGAGGCCTCTGAGATTGCCGGAGGCGCATCCGGTCGTGAGCTTGCCCGTGCTCTTATTGAAGAACGCGGCGGTGACTTTATCGCCCTGGGTGTTGCTGATGTAAAGAAGCGTCTCGTCGGGGCTGAGCATTATGTTGCTTGAGCTGATACCAGCTCCCAGGGTATAGAGAACCGTCGTGTTCAACTTTCCGGTGGAAATGTCGGAGACTTCAACCATGGTGGAGGTGGAAGTGTCTCCAAAGATGGCGTAGCGGCCATCCTTTGTGATCTCTACGCCATTGGGATATGCGACCCCCAGCGATTTGACGTAGCCGGTGGAGTTCTGCTCGTCGTTATTCGACACCGGCGTGCCGGACGCAATATTGAAAGATTCGATCGACCCATCGCCGTATGTCACCACCAGCAGATTCCCGTGGATCGCCATACCGTCGATGAATCCGGCTTGCAAGCCAACCACTGGGGTGTCATTCACAAAGGTAAGGCTGCAACCGGGCTGAACCTGAAAGGTTCCGATCGTGTTTGATCCCGTGTAACCCGCGTACAGATATTGGCCGTTCAGCGCGAGACCGATGCCATTCGCCGCTCCAGAGTCGGTTGCGGAACCGGAAGCGGTCCCACCCAGGGTCAGGGTGGTAACGTCGATGCCCACAATATCGCCCGTGGCGGCGTCGGAGGCGTAGACGCACTCGTTCCCGGTGCTATTCAGCACGCTCACCCGGTTCGTGGCAAAAAAGCCCCCGGCAATGCCAAGGCCGGTGGTTGGCACCTGGCCTGTCAGCGTGAGAACGCCATTCGATCCGATCGTGTAGAAAGTGACGCTATTGCCGAACACGAAATCGTCATTCGTAACCAGATAATGAGGCAGAGTCGCGCCATGCGCAAAGCCGCTCGCCATGCAAATCCAAACCAACACCGCCGCGCCGTTTGACAACAAGAATTTAAGGGAGATGCGCATAATTCTGCCTCAGGAACTTCTGTTCGACTTTTGCTGCAGGGGTGGGCGCGCAAACAGCTCTTGGAAAGTTAATCACAAGAAAGTCGGCCGTTCAATCGAAATCAACGGGTCGGCTAGGTAACAAAGACTCTGGATGCAGGTATTTGCGATGTGCCGGATGCTTGTCTGATTTTTCTATCCTGATTTGCATTTTGCACCACACCTCACCCTGTCACGATGACTTCCGATCTGCCCCGGCCTGAACCAGAGGGTGGCTTGCCGGAACGCAGGCATGCCATGTGAATGTGATCGCGGTTCAGCTTGCGCTCGTAGATCATGGAATTCGTCAGCGACATTTTCGAAAAGCTGAAGGGACAAGTGGAAAAAGACTGCCGCTTCCGAATCGTAGTATCGCGCCTGGAAATAGGCGGCTACTGCGCCGCGTGCTCGAAGTAAAGACGGAAATCACTGCGCGCCTCAACCAAGCCCGAGAAAGAGACGCGGACGGAGCCACCGGCCCCAGCCCCGAAGGGGCGGCATATATTAGCCCCGGGCGTAAGCCCGGGGTCAGCCCAAGAATTAGGAACCGAGTCCCGGAGGGACAACATGGACCATCGCCCAGCACCCGGGGTTCGTGGCACCTACAAAAACCTTGAAGGGTGAGGCAGCCATGAGTCTAACGGGGCGATGGGAACAGCAGAAAGTGACGAAATGACCCTGCCCGCTGTGATGAAAAAGCGTTATTCCCCATGGCATGAGGAGAATCTAGTTTGTTCGTTGGCCCAAGTCTGTGACGTGTAAACATCCCACTCAAGCCAAAACCGGGCTCGAGTTGGCCAAGCCGCCGACCGAAAAGCTATCAGTCGACTCGGGGCGAACCACGCGAGATAACTTAAGAGTTCACAGTCGACCTTTATACTATTATCAGTTGCTTATTTCGTAATAGGAGGGCCAAATGGCCACCAAGAAAAAGACGAAGAAAAAGAAGTCAAAGTAATTTCAGGTACCTATCGCGCCTGCCAAGCCTAGGATTCACCCAAGAGTGCCAGTAGGGTTTCGGCGGGGAAGTCGAGTAGTGGACGGATGCGCTGCTGCATGATTTCAGGAACAAGTGGATTGTCATGAACAGCTAAGAAATTGCGCGCGTCCTTTGCGATCACCGCATTGGAATGATCTTCTGCGCTTCGTAAGAAAGCGCACGGCCAGTTGCGCGCTCTTAGTAAGTGTAACGCGATTCGCGCCTCTTCCTTCAAACCGGCGCATGTCAACGGACGATTGTCGCCGGCACCCAGCCACTGTCGAAGTAGTTTCGCATTCTGCAGGGGATCCACGGGGAACAGAAGATTGTAAAGTCGTCGATCGCCGGAAAGCCCCGCTAGGAGCAACGCGAGAAACGCGCATTTGTCGCATTGACCACAGTGCCTTCTGTAGGAGTTCGCGCCCCCACAACTGCTTTGCAACTTAAGAAGCGAGACGTCTGATCGGATGAAGCGCGCGTAGATGCCGAGGTCGTACATCGAGTAAACAGGGCTAATAATTTGAATGCTTCCACGAAATCGCCAAGCGAAGTATTTGTTCAGCAGGCGTATGAACGCCCTTGATTTCTGGTGTTGGTGATTCACCATCCGCCCCCGGTAAGATAGCATCGGAATGTCCGAGGAACGTTCCAGGCCTAGGGCAATATACCTGCATTTATTTGCGATGGCGTATGGTAAGGAAGCGGCGATAATCTGACCTATTTGAAACTGACTGGCATAATTTTGTCTGAACTTTCTGTCTAGCACACTCCTCTGATTTATGTTCAGAAACATACGGTGCTGAGTCACATCTGAGTTCAACGCCCCGTATACTCTCCGGAGTTGCTGCCAGGTTCGACGCGCTTCTGTTACGTAAAAACATTGAACGTCATAACCCGCACGACGGAGCAGGTCGTAGGTATACAAGCTGTCTTTTCCCCCGCCCATCAAGACGAGAACGCGAGAGTCGGACGATTGGATCCCAGTGTTGATCGATTTGGCGCGCCCCTCCGCTTCGATTTGCACTGCGACTCGGCTGAGGGATTGCGCGTTATCAGCTACCGTCTCGAGCCTCAGCGCTTCAGCGGCGGATCGGAACATGAGTTTTCCATAGCGCCCGGGACCAAACCCATGTGTCTGGACCTTTTTAGCCATACCAGCTGTAGCAACGTCGACGAGGCAACTTAGCGCCAGTTCCTGGAGACATGCTTCCCACACGTCTGGCCGCAGCCCGGGCGGATTATGATAGAGCGCACTCGCGCGGTATCGGAATCCATCGACATTGAAAGTAAAACCGGCACGGCCATCCAGGCGGGAGAAGGAAATCTGTGTGAGTTCCGCAAGAGATGCTGGCTTCATGAAGTCAGGATTACTCCCGTGCACTCTTCGGCGGTTGCTCGCAGCGATGGGGCTTCCGCCGCCTCACACACAATTGGCTCGGCGGGTCTGGTTGGATACGCGCGGCTTAAGAAAGACCAGAGTTGGTGGACGCGTGGGTCGTTGTACACAGTATCAATGAAGCGTTCAACTATGGCCTCTTCCTTACCAAGAGCCTTTGAGACGCCTGCCCGGAACTTAAGGTATCTCTCGATCGGTTTATAATATGCTGGAGCGGAACCAAGCACGTCCATTGCACCGCGAATTTGCAGATTTCGCCACTTGGGAAACTCGCTACCCACGTATACGCAGAGAAACGCCTGATCCTTCCAATCGATGATGCAATCGAGCGAATAAGCTGTGTTGACTAACAAACTTACGATGCTCTCCACGGCCAACCGCTGCGTGTCAGTTATTCCTTCTTCCCATAGCCGCAGCTCGTCGTCCGTATTCAAACCCTGAATCCATTGGAGCGGTAGGATTTCCTTTCCTGATTTCTCCGCAGCGGCCTGTCTCCACTTGGCCTGCAGCCACTGGTACGCACTCTCTGGCACAATGCCGGACAGAAACGCTATGAGCAGGGCCACTTGTTTCTTGCCCGTCGTTAGTTCCGTGATTCTCGTCAGGAAAAATGCCAAGAATGGTGCAGAGACTAACCGGTAGCTAAAATGAAGGAAGGCGTTTGGCTGAAGATCGAATCTGATAGCTCGCCAAGTGAGATAACGAACCGTTAGAAGGCTGGCGCCAAGGAAGCCAACTGCAGGAAAAAGCGCGCTGCTTAGGGCAGATCCGCTGTACTCCTTCCACTGTCCACCCGCGGCCCCGCTGAGGGTATAGTCGATCGTCAAAAACGACCAGTAGAGCCCGAACACATAAACTAGGTGGAACACGATAATCGGCACCGAATAGCTTCTCCACGAATGCGCCTCGCTGTATCGGTCGCGGAGATAATCTTTGAGGGTCAAACTGGGATCTGGTACGTCGGCCATACCTAGTAGGGCGACTACTTTTTCATCTGGGTGGGTTGGCAACGCAGTCAATATTCTCAGCCTTCGTTCTCGGCCCCAAAGGGAAAAAGACAGAAGGGCAAGAATCGGGACGGACATCATGATGAGGCATGCGCCCATCAAGAGAGGCTCCAGCCTTAGAAGCCGCATTTGTCACCTCTGATCGGGAACGGAGATCGACAGCCCGGGTGGCCCGCATCTCCGGTCCACGTCGGGAAGAAGTATAGCGCGAGAGTAAACGATTCTGACGGAAAACCTGGACAGAAATTCGGGGATATACGGAAAGTTCCCAATAACTAGTTTGCATCGCAACCCAAGGAGAAGCGTAGAGCAGCACACACCTCATTTTCATTCGTGCGGACTAAGCTGGGACAAACGTTTCCCCAGTCGCCGTTGCGACACCGTAACTGCATTGTGCAGGTTAAGCGCGCACGGGGACTTCATGCCCCCCAATTTTCTGAACGCGCCAGCAAAACTTCACTCCCAAACATTTCCACACCCCACTTGTGACATCTGACCTTGCGCCCTCAAAACAAATCGGTAATCATGGTCGAGGCCGTGACGGTTGCTCCCGAGCAAAGCGTCGCGCGCTAAGTCGTGTGTTTCACGTAATTTGCCTCTAAGCTCTTTAGACCTTCGGATTTAGCGGGAATTTCTTGCTAGTGTGGTGATTCCAATAGCGCGGATAGGGGAGGGGTGACCGCAATTTTGGCGCACCAGCGCAATCGAGGCCCAGTCCGGCGCTGCCGCGGCCAACTTTATTTCTGTCAGATACGCACAGGCGAACGCGCAATTCGCCCGCATCAGCCAATAAAAAAGCGCCTCGGACTTTACAGTCCAAGACGCCTCGGCAGCCCTCCCCCAGAACTGCCAAACCACTTCTGGATAGTAGGATTGGCTCGCTTCTCTGTAAACGTCACTTTGGTAATCGCAGCTCGTGTGGTCGAAGCTGGGTTATCGAAGCTGGTTATCGAAGCTGGGTTATCGAAGCTGGGCTATCGAAGCTGGGCTATCGAAGCTTGGCTATCGTGGCGACGCCGAGCTAGGTTGCTTCTGCCAGCTTTGGCCGGCGTCGGAAGTGGTCCACAGCTCCGGAGTCGAGGTCGTGACTCTTCCGTGCTGCGTGTCGAAGAACTGAATGTTGACGATGTCCCCGGTAAGGATCGTGCCACCTGAGGATGGGGACACACGGATCCAAATACCACCGCCATCGGAGGTATGAAACAGCATGCCAGCGGAGCCTCCGGCCCAAACCTCGAGGCCACTGGCTGCCACCGCGCGGAACACAGGATTCGGCGAGGCTTCCGCCTTCTGATTCTCTTTGCCCTGAGAACCCGCACTTCGATACTCCGCCTTTTTATCGGTTTTTGCCGGAGCGGCCCCGGTCACGGTCACCGACTCGCTCATCAAGAATGAGGAACTCAAATTCGGATTGACATTCTCCCACGTATTTCCGCCATCAAAAGAACGCTGCAAGGCGCCAACCGAAGAGATGGACCAGCGCGGCGAAGCGCGCACCATAAGCGCCGGCGAAGTTTGCAGCGGCCTGCTCGGCGAAGCCACCGACTGCTTGCCCGCCGATCCGTGGACTGCATTCGCATCCGCATCCTTAGCCTTGACCACATCCAGATTCGTGCTGGAACGGCCGTTAACCGGCAGTTCAACCTGATTCTGCGCGATCTGGTTCTGAGGCAGAGTTGAAACGGATTCGGTTGCGACAGGACCATTTGCCCCTGAAACTGCGACAGTCTCGTTGGCCCGGCCAACCTCAACCTGCTGGCTAGCTTGAGCAGTAGTATTCGGTGCCGGAACCGCAGGAGCAGCACTCGGCGAAGCCAGCGCCAAATCCGCACCACGGCTCGATGAAACCGTTTGGCCGGAGGCGGAAGGAGAGCGGTAAGCTCCGCCGCCAATGCCACGGCCAGCTCCGCTCCCAATTCCAGCACCCGCCGAAGAGGCGAAGGTGTTTGCAGCGGCAGCACGGCGTGGCGGCTGGACGACCCGCTTGGCTTCGGAAGCAGCTTCGTTCGCCGCCAACGTCTGAGAGTCGGGCGCAGCCAGCCCTTTGCTTCGCATCTCAGTGCGCGGAGCTGCAGCTTGCGGTAACGCCGGTTGACTCGATGCCCCAGCTTCGGGCGGGGCATTCTTCAGCGTGACGTTGGAGGCCACCCTGTTATCCTCCAGACGAAGTGAGTATTGCAAAACACCCACCGAAATAATGGCAACCACGCCCGCGGCCAAAGCTCCCCAGCGCAAGAAGGGCCAGCTAAACCAGCCAGTTCGCGCGGTACCACCTGCCGACGCTGTCTGGCCAATGATTTCCGTCGCGGGCAGAGCCAGCGCGATCACATCCCGACAATCGCCGCAAATGGCAAGGTGTTCCATCACCAGCGCTCGTTCGTTGCCAGCGAGAGACTGCTCGGCAAATGCGGTAAGCAGATCGGCGTCAGGATGCGAGCCTGCCAATGCTGGAGGAATTTCCCCCAGCCGTTTCACGACGAATTTTGGAACGTTCGGCATTGTGACTTCTGTTTCTATTTCCCGTTACAAGCCTGCAGCTTCTCGCTCTTCGTTCATGGATCCGATTGCACGCCGGGACCGCCCGAGGTCCTAGCCTCCATGCTCGGTTCTCTCTTCTCAGAGAACGCTGGCCGCGACGATTCTTGCGCCAGGCTGCGGCGAATATCTATTCGCAGGTCGCGGACATCCACTTCTAAAGCCTCTTCAGCCTGGCGGCGGGCCATACCCTGCTTCATCATGCCAGCCAGGATTTTCTTGCGCAATTGCTTCGCCAGCTTGTCCACTTTGCGGCTGATGGTGGATTCGTGTACGCCCAGCATGCGAGCGATTTCGGCAAGAGTGCGGCCATCCAGGAAATAGGCTGCCAGCACCGTCCGTTCTTCGCTGGGAAGCGAGGCCAAGGCCGCGTCGGTGGCCGATTCCAGCCGCGAATCCACCGGCGACACCGGCTCCGGTTCGGGTGCCGCGAACTGGGAACCCTCCTCGTCTTCTTCGTCGAGGCTGACCAGGCGGCGGGTTTTACGGTAGCGATTGACGAACTCCTGCGCGAGCACGGTCCGAAGCCAGCCTTCGAGCGATCCGCGGCCGGTGAACGATGCCAGCTTCGAAACGCGTTCGCCTTCGCGCGTGGTGGTCCCGTAGAGTTCGGCGTAGAGCGTGTCGGCGAGATCACGGGCGGCGGAATCCTCACGGGCAATGCGCAGCGCTGACAGATAAAGCTTCTCGCGATAGCGTGTGAGGAAGATCGCCCAGGCGGAGTTATTACCGGCGGCGCAGGAGCGGGCGAGTGCAAGTTCTTCGACGCGCAGCGTCAGCAAGAAAGTGCGTGCCTCGGTGTGACTCGCCCCGCCGGGAAGATATTTCGCCGCCACGTCACAGAGAATCGCCGCGAAAGCGTCGCGCGCCAGCCCGATTTTCTCGCAGCCGCCTTTCGCGTGCAGCTCTGGCAGCAGCTCAGTGACTGCCGATTGCACTGGAGCGGAGATCGGTTTCGCGGCGCGCATGAAAGATGATACTGAAGAGGCCGTTCTCGATGTTACTAGAACTGACCCGGTAAGTGTTCGTTAAGAGAAGCGGCCAGCCCCGCCAAGTTCCTCCAATACGTTAGACGTTGGCCAGAGCAATTTCGTCCGCAAGACTTGATCTTCGTTTCGTTCTTCCAGCGCAGTCGAGTTGAGCGGCACGGACGTTTCGAACTCACCGGGTACCTGCATCAGACCCGCCGAAGTCCGGGACGCACCGATGCCGCTAAGCGGGAGGAGAGCTATGCGTCCGAGATTATTTGTGGCAGTGGCAGTGGTGGTAGCCGTGGCCGGAATGGTCTGCGTGGACCTGCGTCCGGTTCAGGCTGGTGAGCAGCCTTCCAGTTCCGACTACAAGGTGCTGGAGCCCATCCGGCATGGAAGTCTCACAGTGTTTCCGGTGGTGGCCCCCAAGTCATACGCCACGAGCGAGTTTCTTACGTTGGATGAAGGGCTCCGCTCGGGAGAGGTAGTCGTAACCGAATACGGAAACGTTCGCGGGCTGATCCGGCGGCGCACAACGCCCGCCATGCAGCACGACAGCGCCGAGGTAAATCGGCTGGTGCTCATCAACAACTCGAAGCATCCTCTGTTGCTTCTGGCAGGTGAGATCGTTACTGGAGGCAAGCAGGATCGCGTGATCGGAAAGGATCGCATCGTGCCACCGGAAAGCGATCCCGTCGATCTCAGTGTGTTCTGTGTTGAGCCGGGCCGCTGGGTCGCGACCAGCGATCATTTTGGCGCGTCGGGAACAACTTACGGATACGGATCGGGCGGCGCAGGGGGCAGTAGCGGGAAGGTCGCCACACTCATGGCTCAACCCTCAGTGCGCGCCAAAGCCATGGGCGACAAGGATCAAAGCCAGGTTTGGGCGGAGGTGAGGAAGCAGCAACGGTCAATGTCGGTCGAGGTAGCGGCGGCGTCTCCGCAGGCGAGCGCCGATGAGATCCGCTCCACCAGTTCGTATGCCCGTGTGATGGAGAACAAAGACGTACGGGAAAAAGTGGACGAGGTTGCCAGGCCGATCGAGCAGAACTATCAGAGCCTGATCAAGCAATTGCGCGACCGTAAGGCAGTCGGCGTGGTGGTCGCAGTGAACGGGCGCATCATCTGGGCCGATGTCTTCGCCAGCACGGAGCTGCTCGAAAAATACTGGCCGAAGCTGGTGCGCTCCTATGCCTCAGAAGCGGTGGTGACGCGTGCCAAGGGCGGCGAGGCGAGTGTGGCTCAGGCGGAGAAGTTTCTGGAAAACATGGAAGGCAGAAGGGAAACAATCGAGAGCGAGCCGGGCATCTATCGTCACACGGAAGTCAACGGGGATGGATTCAAAGCATTCGCGCTCACGTCACTGCTGCCAAAGACGGGCTTTGATGTTCACGTAGCGAAGATGGCAGAATAAAAGTGGTCAGTGTTCAGTGATCAGTGGTCAGTAGAGTCAGAAACCAAATGGGGGAGAGACTCGTGTTCGGAGAGACTCGCGTTCTGGAGAGACTCGTATCAGGGCGCGGCTTAGCCGTACCGTCCTGTCGGTGCTGATATTCGGGCTTTAGCCGCTGGGGCGCCCAATCGTGGCGAAGTCTATGCGGGGACTCGGTTCGATTCCTTGGACACGGGCCGCTTGTGCCGTGCGCTTGCGCAAGAATGGAAGTGCGGCCCTTTCAGGGCGGCGTCAGATTGCAATGGTGATTGTGGGCTTTAGCCTCGGTGGTAGTTTTCACGCCCATCTCTAGAACGGAGTCCATTAGGGCTGAAGCTTGATTTCTTTTGGGGCTGCTGGACGCGGCGCTGAAGCGCCGCTCTTCCACGATAATGGATGCATCAGTGTTGAGCCAGTTTCGAACTAGCCTTTACCTTACTGGCCACCGATCACTGGCCACCGGCCACTGAAGTTTGATACCACGTTCGCCAGGCAGCGGAGTCGTTGGGCAAGCGTTGTTTCGTGATATCGCCCAAGGCCTGGAAGGCCCACGCGTGAGTCTGTGCGTCGAGTGCGGGATCGTCGGAGTAATTGATCAGTTGCGGCACGGCAGTGAGACGCTGCTCGTGGGTCAGCATGCCGGATTCCGCCAGACTGCACGCCGCGCGCTCGCGCACCATTGCTGACGGATCGTTATGCATGGCCTCGAGCAAGGGTTCTATCGTTGAGGTGGTTCCGACTAAAGCCAGGCCTTCCACCGCCCAGTGACGGGAGTCTTCGTCGGAATCTTTAGAGGTGCCTTTCAAGTGTGCGGTCAATACATCGACCACGCGCGTGGGCTCGACCCCTCGATTCCCTAACAACCCCAGAGTCCATAACGCCCAAATCTTTTGCGAGTGGTCGGAGGAACCGGCCTGCCGAACCAGCGCGTCGACACTCGACTCGCTCTTAGCCACTCCATAAGCCGCAAGCTGTACTTCGATCCCCGAATCGCGCACGCTTCTGTCATCGGAATTGAGTGCCGCAGTAGTGAGCTGGCCGAGTTGGGCATCCCACTTGAGCTTTCCGCGCCACGCTTCGATCCGCGATTCAATTTGGGATTCGATCTCATCTGGAGATCCATTGGAGTGGGCCACTGCCCGCTCCAGAAGAATCTCCGCTTGCCTTTGCGGCTTCTGGCGATCCAAATCTCTGTCAGAGAGCGCCGAAGATACCTTCGTTGAATTCTTTCGTGGTGAAGATGTGCTGAATCTTTCCCAGATCGCTCCCATGCCTCCGGCGCTGGAGGCGATTAGAGCCATTACGATTCCCGCCATCATGGCGCCGAGATGAAGAGCCCGCAAATTGGGAACTGATCTCCGCCGGGAATCTGGAGGTTCAGCCGAAGGTTCCGGCGCCAGATTTGAAGCGAGGTCCGAATTGGGACCGAGCGTGCCATAGTCCGGCGTCGGCTTCAGACGCGGGTCCGGTGCAGGCGGAAGACTGTTCCCGTCTGATCCTCGCAAGTTCGGTGGAAAAACATCCATAGTGGAAAGTTTAGGGACCCGCCGGAATAGGGTAAAGTTACTTCGGGACCCGCCCGATAGAAGTTAGATGCAAGAGCGCGGCTACCTGTGGGCCAAAACTGGCATCGGAATAAAATGCCGCGGGCCCGGAAAGTTACGGAGGAAGGAAGAATGTCTGTCAAAAGAAACTTCTTGCGCAGTGGGTTGTGTGGCTCGCTGGTTCTGCTGGTCGCTACTGCGGCTCTGGCAGCCGGCCCAGGGTACAAAGTGGTGAACACTTTTAAGGTAGGTGGTGAGGGTGGTTGGGATTATCTGACAGCCGATTCTGCCGCCCGTCGACTCTATATTTCGCGCTCCACTCACGTCATCGTACTGGACCTGGATTCGGGAAAGAATGTTGGCGATATCGGGGATACGCCAGGGGTTCACGGTATCGCACTTGCGCCGGAACTGGGGCGCGGATTTATCAGCAACGGCCGCGAAGGCACAGTGAGCATTTTTGATCTGAAAACGCTGGCGACCAGCAGTAAGGTGAAGGTGGGCGACAATCCAGACGCCATTCTCTACGATCCGGCGACCAAGCGCGTGTTCACCTTCAACGGCCGAAGTCAGGATTCGACCGCAATCGATGCCACTAACGGTAAGGTGTTGGGCACGATCAAACTCGACGGCAAACCGGAGTTCGCTGCTAGTGATGGCAAGGGCGGAGTGTTCGTCAACATCGAAGACAAGAGCGAGTTAACGGCAATCGATCCGAGCAAATTGGCGGTCAAGTCGACTTGGCCCTTAGCTCCCTGTAAGGAACCCAGCGGGCTTTCCATGGACAAGAAAAACCGGCGGCTGTTCGTTGGTTGCGATAACAAGATGATGGCAGTCGTTGACGCGGATTCCGGCAAAGTCCTCGCAACGCCGGCCATCGGCGACGGCGTTGACGCGACGGCCTTTGACGACGAAACCGGACTTGCTTTCGCTTCGTGCGGAGAAGGCGTGCTGAACGTAATCCACGAGGATTCTCCGGATAAATTCAGCGTTGCGGAAAATGTTCCGACACAGCAGGGCGCACGCACGTTGGCAGTCGATTCCAAAACGCACAATGTTTACGTGGTGACCGCAAAATTCGGCCCGCCTCCGGCCGCCACTACTGACAACCCGCATCCCCGGCGCAGCATCTTGCCTGACAGCTTTGTGGTGCTGGTCTTGGGTAAATGAAAACCAGCAAATAAGGTCCTGTAAATGAGAGCCAGCAAATGAGGCGCTGCTTTAGTCTGAGTTCGTTTAGGTTGAGTTCGTGGCGGTCTGCAATCTGGTTTGGGTTGGCGATTGTCTTGGCGCCGGTCTGCATCGTGCAGACCTGCGCCGCCTACTCCGTGCTGACTCACGAGGAAATCGTGGACCTGGCATGGAAGGACAATCTGCTGCCCATGCTGAAGAAGCGGTTCCCCGCCGCCACGGACGATGATTTGAAAAAAGCCCACGGCTTCGCCTACGGCGGATCGCTGGTGCAGGACATGGGATATTATCCGTTCGGCAACAAGTACTTCAGCGACCTCACTCACTACGTTCGCAGCGGCGACTTCATCGTTAACCTGATTAAGGAAGCGTCCGACCTGAACGAATACGCTTTTGCGCTAGGCGCGCTGGCGCATTATTCGGCTGACAATTGCGGACATCCCACTATCAACCAGGCTGTCGCCATCCAATTCCCCAAGCTTGCACGGAAGTATGGGAAAGACGTGACCTACGAGGACAATCCCAAAGCCCACATCCGTACAGAGTTTGGCTTCGACGTCACGCAGGTTGCCAAGAATCGTTACACGTCCGACAGATATCACGACTTCATCGGCTTTGAGATTTCGAAATCGCTGCTGGAGCGGGCATTCCAGGACACGTACGGCATTCCGCTGAGTGATGTAGTTTCGAACGAAGATCTGGCCATCGGCACCTTCCGTCGAGCGATCAGCAGCGTGATTCCCGAGATGACTCGCGTGGCCCTGATAGCGCGCCGAAAGGAAATCGTCGCCGAAACGCCCAATTTCCGGGCTCGCGAATTTCGCTATTACCTGTCGCGAACCACCTATCAGCGGGAATGGGGCAAAGGATATCGGCGGCCAGGGTTTGGAACGCGCCTGCTGGGGTTCTTTCTCCGGTTTGTACCGAAAATAGGGCCCTTCAAAGCCCTCAATTTCAAAATACCAACCCAGAAAACCGAAGATCTCTACATTGCCAGCGTGGACAAAACCGTCGAGGACTACACCAAGCTTCTCCACGAAACCGCAGCCGGAGACTTGAAGCTGACAAACACGGATTTCGACACGGGGCACCCCACACGAGCAGGCGAGTACCGGTTGACCGACGATGCTTACGCGCATCTGCTCGACCAGTTGACCGGGCACAACTTTGAGCAGATCAGCCCTGACCTGCGCGCGAATATCCTCGCCTTTTACGGCGATCCAAGTGCGCCCCTGGCGACCAAGAAGAAACCTGATCAGTGGCAAAAGACGCAGGACGAGTTGGGAAAACTTCGCGCACTGCCGGAGCCTCCGGCCAAGACCACATCGCAAATAATGCTTGAAGGCGGCGATGCCGCAGAACGTTTCGGATGCGGACTCCCCGGTGATTGTCTCCCCTATATTGTTCTGCCCTGATTGAAACGGTCCCCCCCCCGCTTTTGGCGAACGACCGTTCGGTTGTCAAATCTTCGTCTGCCATATATCATCGCAAACTTCAACGACCCTGGCATGACTCAGTGTGGGCGTACCTTATGTGCCCGAGGTCTTTGAGGATTCCGCAGATGACGGTTGGAGACGAGAAGTTTTACCGGGCGCGCGTGACCAAACGCGTGGAGTTCGCGCCCGACTTGTGGATGATTCGCATCCAGCCCGGCGGTGAATTCCACTTTGTTCCCGGGCAGTATGCGACGCTCGGGATAGAACACGATGGCAGGCGGACGGAGCGCCCTTACACGATCGTCTCGGCGCCCTTCGAGAGCGAGATTGAGTTTTTCTTTGAGCTCGTTCCTGACGGCGCGCTCACGCCGCGCCTTTACAAACTGCAGCCCGGCGATGAACTGCTGATGCGGAAAATCCCCAAGGGCAAGTTCATTCTGGACACGGAGAGCGGGCGCAAGAATCATCTGCTGGTTTCCACCGTCACCGGGGTTGCTCCGTTCGTAAGTTTTGTGCGCACTCTCTCGAAAGACTGGAAAGAGGGTCGCTTCGACGGCAGCCATCAGCTCTACCTGCTCAACGGCGCCAGCCGCCCGTGGGAGTTCGGCTATAAAGGGGAGTTAACCCGCTTCGCCGCGGAACTCCCCTGGTTCAAATATGTGCCCACAGTGAGCCGTCCGTGGGACCACTCTGACTGGCCGGGCGAGATCGGACGCGCCGACGATGTGCTGCGGAAATATGCCGACCACTGGGAACTCGACGCCACCAATACGACGGCTTATCTATGCGGACATCCCGACATGATCGCGAACAGCAAGGCAATTCTGAAGCGACGGGGATTCGTCGATCGCAACTCAATCAAAGAAGAAATTTACTGGATCCCGCCGAAGTAGTCTGTGAAATGGTTTTGAAAGGGCGCGACTTGCAGTCGCGCCGCGAAACTGCATTGATAGTCAACAGCGGCTTCAGCCGCGGCGCAAGCTAGGTTTCCGCGGGAGCAAAGAAAACCAGCACCGCCAGCTCTTCTGTCACCTCGTAGAAGCGGTGCTCGACTTCCGCCGCAACGAAGATCACGCTGCCCGCGGAAACTTCGCGGTCTTCCGAACCGGCCTTGAAGCGGGCGCGTCCGCGGATGACGTAGTAAATCTCGTCCTCGCGGTGCGGTTTCTGATGGTCCGTTGACCCCGCGGGCAGAACGTACAAGCCGGCGCTCATCGCCGGCACACGCAGGAATTCGCGGTACGACCTGCCGCTCTCGGCGCGCTGCTCTTCGATCTCCGGCAGGCTGGCGAAGAGCGTCTTCACGCCAGGATGCCTCCAAAAATCAACTCGGTAAATTGCGGAACCAGAGTCTGCGCCTGCAGTTCGCCTTCCGGCTTATACCATTGGTAAATCCAGTTGATCATTCCCAGCAGGGCGAAAGCTGCGGCGCGCGGGCTTACTCTTGCCTTTGACTGGTTTGCGTTCCGCGACTTACTTTGCACTTCCGCCATCAGGTTTTCGAGGAAGTGGATGTAATCCTTTTTGCGCGAGTTGATGCGTTTGCGCAGCGACGGCGGCAGGGGATGGTTCTCATGCAGCATCACCGTAATCTCGCGATCGCGCGGGCTGAGCACGACTCCAATGTGCAGCCGGATCAGCGCCCGCAGCCGCTCCTCGGGATCGGCGATGCCGCGCACGGGATTGACCACGCGCTCCTCGGTGATCTGCATGGCGTGGTCCATGATCTCGAACAGGATTTCGTCCTTGCTCTGAAAGTGATGATAGAGTCCGCCCTTGCTCAGCTTGAGGGCGGCGGCTACATCGTTCATGGAAGTGGCGTCGTATCCGCGCTGCTGGAACAGGCGGGCGGCGGTGCGCAGGATTTCCTGCCGGGAATCGACCACGGTCTCGCGAGGCATCGGGTGACATGGTAAACAGTTGCGGCGCGGAATGCCACTGGGCTCCGGCCTCTAGATCCTGGCATCCAGTCGAATCTTTAGCGGAAGGGCGCAATATACCAGGCGTAGTAAGTCCCCACACCGTTGATTACAACCACGAGCCAAAGCACAAATTCCGCTCGCATCCACCGCCTCCAGTTTTTGAAGCGCAGCCACGTTGGAAGAACCTCCGTGCCTGCCACGAGAAGGATGTACAGTCCCAGAAGCTCTGTCACTGTTCCCAGAGCCGCATGAACCAAAGGCACAGCGTAATATGACTTATGCAGGGCCCTGGGAAGACGTGGACTCACTTGTCGCCGGAACGCGGGCCACATCACGAGTCCGATCATCAGCAAGTTCAGGAGCAGGACCGTGGTCTGACAAATACCGTGTGCTCGGTAACGTTGTTGCTTTGCAAGCAGGACCCCCGCGGCCAGTGCCGCTCCCATCATTAGTTGCACGATCAGGTTGAGATCGGCCTCGAAGGTGGCGCCAGTCCCGAGGAATCCTTTGATTGGCAACGAAGACAACACCATCAATCGTCAGCTCCATCCGCTTTTAGCAACGTGAAGACTCCTCGTCAGAAGTCGCCTTCATGCCACGGCAGCGTCAACGAGCGTGCGTCGCGCGGCCGCGATCATCGAGCGCCTTCTGCGAGCGAGTCTGACCAGAGGTAACCGTCTTCCCGATGTTTCTATTCCTCCCGAGCAAGAATTTTGTTGTCGATCGATTGTGCTACTCTCCTGCCCAGGTTCTGGCCAGCGCGGTGGTCCGTTCTGAAGTGTTGCCCCGCGTAGATCCGGCTCAGTCCCGCTTCCTGCGCCGCCGCGGAAAAGCTGCTGAAGTGGCGCGTGACTCCTGGCAGCGATTCGGAAGTGACATCAAAAGTGAAAGAATCGCCGAAGTAAAAGCTCAACACGGTCGCACCTGCCTTGCTAATTGCGCTGTGCGCCCCAGGATAGGAAGGATCGGGAGCGGTCTTGACGCTCAGCGGAGACCAGGTTGTGTTCGGGTCGGTCAGCGGATTCCCGTCTGTGCCTGCCAATTGTATGGCAGTCACAGGACGCCAGAAATTGTACGTATACTTGGCCTCGAAAAACGCAATCGCTGTGTCGGCAAGGCTTATGTTCAGCAGGGCGAAGAGCCGCGCGCTATGCTCCAGATTGAGGTGATGCGCGAGCGCGGCAGTCTGAGCAATCTCGTTCCAGAAGTCCTGGATGTTACCGTTCCAGAACTCCCCGATCTGAGTTTGGTCCGCCGTGCGCGTGGCGCTGTCGATGATTCCCAGATCTTTGACTTCATTGAATACTTTGGTATAGATGTCGCTGGTGAGTGCCGGAGGAGGGCCGGGACGAAACTCGTCGGCCTGTTTCAAGGCGAAGGGTGTGACGTTAGGCCACTGGGTGAAATCTGCTGGCGCAAAGTTCGGCGGCGTCAACTGGTAGTCTCCGGGCTGTGTGCCCGGGACATACGGAGGTTGCGTTGCATTCGCTCCATCATTAGCGCGGGCCGCGAGCAGTTGGCTGGCGACTGCCTGTCCCACGGCGATTCCATCGGCTTTTCGATCTCCGTCGGGAAGCTGCGTCAGGTCCTGCTGCAGTTCCGTGTCCAACGATGCCTGAAACGTAGGGTAGAGGGACACGAGGACGTCATGAGCTGCCTGATCGGCCGCGGCTATCTCGGAGGCATGCCGGGGAACGTCGCCAAGACGCACAAGGTACGGACTAAAGTCTGGATCGATGTTGTTGACAGCGTCGAAGATGGCGGCGTGCAAAATCGCAAAATTACGAGTTGAATGGATGTTGGATGGTTGACCGCCGCCGCGAATAATCGTCAGAAGAGTTCTGTTCCACTCGATGACCGCGTTGACCTGCTGACCTGGCTTCGGTTCTCCTTTTGCGGCTGCACTCGCAAGCGGACCAACCTGCAGGAAAGCGCAAACTAGCGCAAGCATAGCCCAAACTCTAGACACGTCTTTGTAACCTCCGTTTTGTTTTGTGCAAAAGCCGACGCCTTCCGAGGTGAGGCATTCACCCCTGCTCCGGCTTGCACTTCTCTAAACTGAGCAGCCATGGAAAATATTCCAGAATGGCTGCAAGAAAATTGTAAATTTTGAAAATGGGCAGGCTGCCCATCCTTCCTGGAACAAATCGGACTAGGGTGCAAGGTCAGATGTCACAGACAGGCTGTGGAAAAAGACTTAGCCTTAGTGGTCATTTGACTAACTACTGGAATCCCGTAGTATCGTGGAACTGGAATTCGAGTGACACAAGGCCAAGGCCGAAGCTAACGTGCACAGGCATGGCGTGAGCCTCGATCTGGCGAGGACGGTGTTTAAGGATCTGTTCGCTATTGAGCGTCTTGATGACCGCGAGGAACATGACGAACAGCGTCTCGTGATCATCGGAATGGCCGACGGCAAGGTTTTATTGTTTGTGGCCTATACCGAACGCGAGGAACGCATTCGCATCATTTCAGCGCGAAGGGCGACAGAATATGAGCAAGACGACTACTTCCAGCAAAACGCTTAGGCCCATGACGCCCGGGGCCGTCGAGGCGGCCGCCCGTGCCGACCGCGCCGCGCAGCCGCTGACCGCCAGCGATCTTAAGCGAATGAAGCGAACGCCGCAGGCGAAAGTCATTCGTCGCGCTTTGGCGTTGACGCAGGAGGAATTCCCCGTCCGCTATCACATCCCCCTCGGCACTCTCCGGGACTGGGAGCAAGGCCGCGCGCAACCGGACCGGCCAACCCAGGCTTATTTGAAGATCATTGCGTGTGAGCCGGAGCGAGTGGAGCGGCTGTTGAATCAGAGGCAACTCTAGTCGAAGAAACTCTGTGTAACCCCGATGTCAACGGACTATTCCGGCCCACTAGCGATTAGGATCTGAGGGCAGAGATAATCTCAGTGCGGTTCAGGAAGCCTACGATCAAATCTCGATACTCTGGATGAGCAAGTACTCTGATCTTACCTACGCTTTTGTCGAAGTCTTCATCGTCGAGGACGACGCGGGCTGTTCCAAATCGTGAGACTGGGGCGCCGTACTGGCCTGGGTGCACTGCCGAGGAGTCTTCGGTGAGGTATTTGACGCCGTCTGATCCTCGCCCTCCTCGTTTTGTGCTCTTGGTTGGGACGTCTACCAAGATCAGAGGCCGGATCTTGTCTATTTCGTCCGCCAGATGCTGAAGGGAGCTCGGGAGGCCCGCTGGCAGCTTGGCACGCAGCTTTTCGATAAGATTGTGCTCCCACGCCTTGCGAACAGCTTCGATTTTGGCGAGGTCCCCGTCCAAATGGTAAGTGCGGAACTGGTCGTAGATTTCTTTGTGGAGCTTCTGCTCGTCGTCCCGCTCCTTGTCCTTTTCCCTGTGTCTGTAGATTTCGAGCGGGTCTTCTCCACTGAGCACGGCGATTCGGGGATAGTGTCTTCTCGACCTCAGAGCGTTCAGCACACTCTTCTCCGGGTCCCCCTTAGCGAACTGATATAGGAATTGAAGCAGTGCGTCATCGGTCGGCCCCAAATCCGGGCACGGCACACCATAGTCAGTGACCTCGTGCGCCGTGGGGGACGAAAGATCGTCCTCTAGGGATTCGTCGTGCGTCTTCCCTTTGCCTCTGGGCTTATACTGCGAGGCGACGCGGTCCCTTGTGGGGAATTGGTAGAACTGGGGATCAAAGACGTTTTCGTGGAATGCCGCCCAGAATTCCGCCTTTTCCGCTGTCGTGCTGTTCTCGATCAAAATCATCCTCACCGCATACGCTAGCATCGCCTTCATGCACCGGGCTGTATGGTGCCAGTAGACCTGCGTAAACATATCTTTACGAGCCTGTCCTAGAGAGCTGGCGACCGCAAGCGCTTTCTCATGGACGCCGATTTCGGCGAACTCGAGTACATCTCGAATTTCGTGATTCTCCTGGGCACTCGACGTTGCACTATTAACAACGGTGAGATATCGCAGCAGTCGTTCGTCATCTATCCCCAGCCCAAACCTGACCCCGAGGTGCACGCTGTCCCTCTTCAGGTAGTCCAACTTATCGCAGTCAACCGGGCCGTCGATGATCGAATGCAGAATGCGTTCCTTGAGCGTCGACTTTTCGTCGATTCGCAGTATCCTAAGAACCTTGTTCACATCGTCGATTCCCCATTCGGACTCTATGACATGGGCTAGACTATGTTCGCAACTCGGGTAGAGACGGCGGAGGACCGACTCAGTAAATTCCTCGTGGCTGAACTCACTAGCGGCCTCGGTCAGGTCGTGCGCCATGGGATACTGTGCTACATCGTGCACGAGGGCTGCAATCAGTAGCAGTTCGATGTCTTGCTTCGCCATCAGGCATTGAAACAGGCAGTTGTCCTGGTCATACCACAGTGCTCTCGCGTAGGCACAACAGTGAGTGAAGGTGCCGTAGACATGTTCTAGTCGCGTGTGCCTCGCGCCGGGATAGACGCTGGAAATGAAGCCCAGCTGTGACACCTGGCCCAAGCGGGAGAGCGCAGGATGCTCGACAGTCGCGCGTACCCTTCCGGTCAGTGGGACGTGGCAGTTGGGGATTTGCACATAGCGGCTTATATGCTCGTTTAGCTCCGGTACGTTACTTTCCAAGTCGTAGAGGTGGAGTAGCTTTTCGAAGTCGACAAGAGCTTCTGCCGCAGACGTATAGCGGATATCCTTCATCTCTCGATCTCCAAGCCCATGAATTACGTCTGCCAATAGTGCTGGTCCGCCGCGTCGTTCAACCCAGCCGTCCAAGAGGCGCTTTGAAATCATGCTCAGATAGGTCCATTGATAGGTCGTCAGGACGGGCTTGCTGTTTGGGTGTGTTTCGTTATCCTTCTCTTCTGCCTCGCGTAGCTGGTTGAGGACATCCTGCATTGTTCTGCCGAACGCGTAAAGGTCAAAGGCCTCGCGCAGATCACTTCGTGGCACCGGCGCGATATTCGCGTTTGGATCAGTTCTATCTGTAACAAGCTCGATGAGATCAGGGTGCGCATACTTCTCGGTGAAGCGTATTTCAGTGAGGGTGGGATCTCCGATCTTGACTACCTTCGCGTATCCTAAGTCGGTCACTACGGCTGGCTTGCCGGGTGCGATCAGCAGGTTACCTGGCTTGATGTCGCAGTGAATGATGTTTTCCGAGTGGAGGACTGATATTCCTGTAAGCGCGTCGCGAAAGTAGGCAATCAGCGCTGCGTCGGTAAGAGCCCTCCATCCTTTCATGATGGCCTTGTCGAAGTCGTCGAACTCAGGAAGGTATTCCATTATGAAGTACGGCAACGCATGGGTTTGGCCCTGGATCTCGCAGTCCACCTCTCCTGATCCATAGATTCGGATAATGTTCTGATGACTAACGCCCGCTAGCCGCTGACGCTCGTCGATGAGGATCTTTGTCGTGTCTTTTAGTTTGGCGTCTGGCCTTGGTACCTTTAGGGCACGGTCTTGATCTAGTTCCTTATGGTGTACGACCCAAACGGTCGCTGTGCTGCCAACGCCGATGGGCTTAACAATGTCAAAGCCCGCGGGCGGAAGTTTGGTCCCCAGATGCTTCACTATTTGGAGGTTAGCCCCTCGTTCTTGCTCGAACTCTAGGGTTAGGGGCTTCTTCCTGCCTGTGTATACCTCACGCAGCTGATCCAAGAGCTCGTTCGCTCTCGTCTCGCTAAGTTCGGCGTACTGGACCTCGGTCATATCGGTGCCTCCGGTATCTAGGCCAAAAGTTACCGAGCAAGATAGTAGCATTGCCTTGCAGAGAATGCCGTGCTACGCTGCGTAAAGGGAGCCCTTCTATGCAAATAGTCAGCCCGAGGGCAGAGGCCCGAAGCAAGTTACTTGAGCTGTACCACAAGCTGACGGAAGAGCTTGGGCGCAAGCCCGACGATTCGGAGTTTTTCCCTATAAACGTCGACAAGCTCGTGCGGCTCCTCCTCCCCGATTGGAAGATGATAGAGAAGCCCGATCTTCTGCATCGGGATGTGTCGAGCCCGATATTAGGAAAGGCTGACTTTGATCAGAAGGTCATTTATCTGAATGCCGAGCTGGGACCACGACGAAGGTATACCGTAGCTCACGAGCTGGGACACATATTTCTAGAGCACGGTGGGTGCCAGAGAAGAATGGATGTCGGTCCCCGTTCTGTTCTCCGTCCCGACCAGCTCGAGCCTCCTGACCCGACTCATGTCAAGCGCGAGAAGGACGCGAATACATTCGCAGCCGAGCTGCTGATGCCTGAGAAGGCAATGCTACGAGGGTTCAGAAAGAGGTTTGAAGTTGACAAACTGTGGATCAGATCCGCTCAGGCTCAACTTGTTCTCCGAGCCACGTACAATCGAGCGGAGGACGCGGCTGCTCATCTCGCCGGAATCAGTTATCCGCATAATGAGCCCTCGCTCGCAGATTACTTTGGCGTGTCGCCCTCGGCCATGCGCATTCGCCTGTTGGAGCTTGGTCTCGTTCACTGAGACCAAGCGCCCATGGTCGCACCTCATCCGCTTCGTCCATTTTCTTCCGACTTGTGGCTTGACTCCGCGGTGAGGTTTCGATAGTATATCGATACCGACCGACCGGTCGGTTTGCAACGCAACTCAGGCAGTACCGAGTCAAAAACAAAGTCAAAGGCGTCGGACAAGAGTGTCCGACCCACACGAGCACAAGGAGCTTCCCCAGTGGCTACTATTTTCTATGAACACGACGCTAACCCTGACGCCCTTAAGGGCAAAACCATTGCCATCCTGGGCTACGGCAGCCAGGGACATGCGCAGGCGCAGAATTTGCGCGACAGCGGGTGCAAGGTCATCGTGGGCCTCGAGCCGAACCGGCCTAGCGCAGCGCAGGCACGGGCGGATGGCATGGTGGTGGTGGCTCCGGATGAGGCGGCGAAGCGGGCGGACTGGATCCAAATGCTCACGCCCGATGAGACGCAGGCGGCGGTTTATGAGCAGTATGTGCAGCCTTATCTGCATCCCGGGAAAATTCTGGGGTTCTCGCACGGGTTCAGCATTCACTTCAAGACGATTGTCCCGCCGAGCGATGTGGACGTGGTGATGATTGCGCCGAAGTCTCCGGGGCATTTGCTGCGGCGGGTTTATAGCGAGGGGCGCGGAGTGCCGTCGCTGATCGCGATTCAGCAGGATTCGAGCAAGCGGGCTCACGAATATGCGTTGGCTTACGCGCACGGGATTGGGTCGACTCGTGCCGGCGTGCTGCAAACCACTTTCAAAGAAGAAACTGAGAGCGATTTGTTTGGCGAGCAGGCGGTGCTGTGTGGAGGGTTGACGTCGCTGATCAAGAAGGGATTCGAGACTTTGGTGGAAGCCGGATATGCGCCGGAGATCGCTTATTTCGAGTGTCTGCATGAGATGAAGCTGATTGTTGACTTGATTTATGAAGGCGGGCTCTCGCGCATGCGTTACTCGATATCGAATACCGCCGAGTATGGCGACTTGACGCGCGGCGAGAGAGTTGTGGGTGATGCCACGCGGGCCGCGATGAAGAAGACTTTGGCTGACATTCAGGACGGAACTTTCGCTAGGGAGTGGATCAAGGAGAACAAAGACGGCGGATACAACTTCGCGGAGTTGCGCGAGCGCGAGCAGCGGCATCCGATCGAGATTGTTGGTGCGCAGTTGCGCGGGATGATGAGTTGGCTGCCGGGTCGCGAGGCTAAGAAGCCGGCGGAAGCGCCGAAGGCTGAGCCGGATCAGGTGGTTAGTGCTTAGTCGCGCTAAGGAAAGCCCTGCCTGGATAGCGACTGGTGAGGGTAGGGATCCTTCGACTGCGTGTCCGTCCACGTCGTGGACGAACACTCCGCTCAGGATGACATAGGACATTACACGAATGCTTAAGGGAGCCGAAATCGTTTTGCGGTGCGTGCGGGCTGAAGGGGTGGACCTGGTGTTTGGGTATCCCGGCGGCGCGATCATGCCGTTGTACGACGCTTTGGATGGCAGCGGCATCCGGCACGTGCTTACGCGGCACGAGCAGGGCGCGGCATTTGCGGCGGAAGGCTATGCGCGAGCGACAGGAAAAGTTGGCGTGGCGATTGCGACCAGCGGGCCGGGCGCTACCAACCTGGTGACTGGAATTGCCGATGCCAAGATGGATTCGGTTCCTCTGGTCTGCATCACGGGGCAAGTGCGCAGCGCGATGATCGGCTCCGATGCGTTTCAGGAGACTGACGTTTTCGGCGTGACGCTGTCGCTAACCAAGTGGAGCCGGCTGGTGCGAACCATCGATGAAATTCCGGAGGTGATTGCCGAGGGATTTCATTGGGCGCGTAGTGGACGGCCGGGGCCGGTGGTCATCGACATTCCTACAGATTTATTGAAGGCTAAGAAAGAATTCTCCGGGCCGGTGAAGTTCACTCCGCATGCGCAGGCTTCCGAGGCGAAAGCGGAGGGCGCATTCAGTGACACGATTGTGGCGTTGCTGCAAAAGGCGGCCCGTCCGGTGGCGCTGGTCGGCGCCGGGGCAAAGCTTTCGGGAGCGATTCCCGAGTTGCGGCGGTTGCTCGACGATTTGAATATTCCTACTTTTGCCACGGTGCATGGTCTGGGCGCGGTTCCGCCGCAAGCGCCGTACTACCTGGGGATGGTGGGGATGCACGGAACGCGTGCCGCCAACATGGCGTTGCACGAAACCGATCTGCTGCTGGTTTTTGGAGCGCGGTTGGATGATCGCGTGACGGGAGATCCTACACGCTTCGCGCCCAATGCGAAGATTGTCCATTTTGAAATCGATCCGGCGCAGCTTGATCGCGTGCGGCCTTGTGAGCTGCCGGTGATCGGAAACCTCACCGACACGATTCCTGAATTTCATGCCAAAATCCGCCCCGCATCCCTGCCCGACTTTAGTGGATGGCGTACCGTGGCTTGCGGTGCGGAGCGAGCAGAACTCGATCCGCGAGGACTGGCTCAGCCGACGATACGTTTCCTCGATGAACTCTTCAGCCGTCTGCCCCAGGACAACGTGGTGATTGCCGATGTAGGCCAGCATCAGATGTGGGCGGCACAGCGGTACCGTTCTTCGTCACCACGTGGATTTATTACTTCTGGCGGCCTGGGAGCGATGGGCTTCGCTTTGCCGGCAGCGGTGGGCGTGCAACTGGCAAAGCCTGAAACTTGTGTGCTGTGCGTTTCCGGCGATGGCGGCTTTCAGATGAATATTCAGGAACTGGCCACGGTATACCGGCTTGGCCTGCCCATAAAAATGGTGATCGTCGATAACAAATATCTGGGCATGGTGCGGCAATGGCAGCAGCTTTTCTATGACCGCAACTATGCGGAGACGGATTTGAGCGATAATCCGGATTTCGTCGAGATTGCGAAGGCCTACAAGATTCACGGCTGGCGGTTGAATGAGGCCGCCATGGCGCAGTTCCCGGTGTCGGAGGAGACAGGAGATTCGATCGATAACTTCCTGCGCTCGCCGGAGCCGGAGTTGCTGGTATTTGATTGCCATCCCGAAGCCAATGTTTATCCCATGGTTCCGGCGGGAGCGGCGTTGTCCGAGATGGTGTTTGAAGACGAGTGAGAAGGAATTGCGTGATTGGGTAGTTGGGTAATTTTGTGATTTGAAGACCTGAGGAAGAAATGGCTATGCAAGTTTTTCACATTCGCTATCGCAATGCGCAGGGCACGCTGATGCGCATTTTGAACGCAATATCGCGCCGGGGACTCGATCTAACGTCGGTGCACGCCGAGGCTGCTGGAACCGAGCACGCGGTCACGGTGCAGGTCGAGGTTACGCCGAAGCAGATTGGGCAGCTTTGCCGGGAATGGTACGCGATCGTGGACGTAATCGAAGTGCGCTCAAGCGCCGGGTTGCGCGAGCATGGAGTGGCGGAGTGGGCGCCGCTTCCCCCGGCCTCGGCGAATGCTACGGAATCCGCGCGGGCCGCGTTGGCATAGGTCTGGTGGCGTAAAGTTTGGTCGTGTCAGAAGCGTGATGCCTCCTGGGTAAGCGTCATGCGAGTTGGGGAATCTGCAATAGAGTGCGCCTCCTGACGTGCTTGATCGCAGGTTCCCCGTTTTTGTTCTGAAGCTTTGCTAACGCAAGGAGCGATCGTCATCCCAAGCATTTTGTCGTCGCAAGCATTTTGTCGTCGCAAGCATTGTGTCGTCGCGAGCATTTTGTCATCCCGAAGCGCAGCGAGGGATCCTGGTTTCTGCCTGCGCCAGTGGCGCTGCAGGCAAACACCAAGATCCCTCGCTGCGCTCGGGATGACAAGCGTATTGTGATTGTTCCTGTTGTAACCTTTCACTATGGATCTTAAGCATCGCAGCCGCGGAATTACCGAGGGACGCGACCGGGCTCCGGCGCGCTCCATGTTCAAGGCCATCGGCTTCACTGATGCAGATTTGCGCAAGCCTCTGATCGGCGTGGCCAATACCTGGATTGAAACTATGCCGTGCAATTTTCATCTGCGGCGGCTTTCCGCCAAGGTGAAAGAAGGCATTCGCGCCGCCGGTGGCACGCCCATGGAATTCAATACCATCGCCATTTCCGACGGCGAAACCATGGGAACCGAAGGTATGCGAGCGTCGCTGGTGAGCCGGGAGCTGATCGCCGATTCGATTGAGTTGGTTTGCCGAGGACAATTGTTCGACGCGGTAGTGTGCGTGGTCGGTTGCGATAAGACGATCCCGGCCGCGGCCATGGCGCTTGCGAGAATGGATCTGCCGGGGCTCGTGCTTTATGGGGGAACCATTGCTGCGGGCAGTTATCGCGGCAAGGACGTCACCATTCAAGACGTGTTTGAAGCGGTGGGCGCCAACGCGGCCGGAAAAATCACGGACCAGGAATTGCACGATCTCGAGAACGTTGCCTGCCCTGGAGCGGGTGCGTGTGGCGGGCAGTACACGGCGAATACCATGTCCACCGTGATGGAGATGATCGGGCTTTCTCCCATGGGCTTCAACAGCGTGCCCGCCATGGATGCGCAAAAAGATCAGATCGCTTTCGATTGCGGAAGAGTCGTGCTGAATCTTCTGGAGCAAGGAATTCGTCCGCGTGAAATTCTGACGCGCGACGCCTTTGAAAATGCCATCGCGTCAGTGGCTACAACCGGAGGCTCGACCAACGCTGTACTCCATCTGTTGGCGATTGCGCGCGAGGCTGAGGTCGATTTGCAGATTGAAGATTTCCAGAAAGTCAGCGAGCGCACTCCTCTGCTTGCAGATCTGAAACCCTCGGGACGTTTTGTGGCCGCGGATATGCACCAGGCCGGCGGCATACGCTTGCTTGCGCGGCGCCTGCTGCGCGGAAATCATCTGCACCCTGCGGCGAAGACAGTGACTGGACTCTCGCTTGAATCGGAGAGCGAAAGCGCCGTCGAGACGCCTAATCAGGAAGTGATTGCTCCGCTGGAGCGGCCGCTGAAGAAAACTGGAGGGCTCGTCATCCTGAAAGGAAATCTCGCACCCGAAGGATGCGTTGCCAAGATCAGCGGTCATGAGCGCCTGGAGCATCGCGGGCCCGCGCGGGTGTTTGAATCCGAAGAAGATGCGATGACGGCGGTCACCGCAAAGAAAATTCGGGCGGGTGATGTCGTCGTCATCCGCAACGAAGGCCCGAAGGGCGGCCCCGGGATGCGCGAAATGCTCAGCGTGACCGGCGCAATCGTGGGTGAGGGATTAGGATCGTCCGTCGCACTGTTGACTGATGGACGCTTCAGCGGCGCGACTCACGGATTGATGGCTGGCCACGTCTCGCCGGAAGCCGCTCTGGGCGGACCGATAGCCGCGGTGCGCGATGGCGACATCGTTCGCTTCGATGTCAGCCAGCGCCTTCTGGAAGTTGAGATCAGCGACGAAGTTATTCGGCAGAGAATAAAAGAATGGAAGCCGCCGCAGCCGCGTTATCCCACTGGCGTGTTTGCAAAATATGCAGCACTGGTATCGTCAGCATCGCAAGGGGCGATCACAAGACCACCAAAGTGATCGCTCCCGACAAATTCATGGTTGCGCAATTGGGAGACCGGGAATCTGCGCCAAGTGGCGGACGTTGAATGTGGCGACGGAATAGTTCAATTGCAGTGCAGTTGCGCCGATCAATAAATCTTCGAAGGAAATGCGGATGCCTTTCGCCTCCTCCTGGCCCTCAATGCGTCCGGCCAGACGCGCGATAGCTAAGGTAACCGTATGCACCGGCACGTCGAGACAGAGGCGCTCAACGAACGCCAAGCGCCTCAATTGCTGTTCCAGCGTTTTGGCTCGATACGCTCCATGCACGAGTTCAACGACGGTCACCACAGAGAGGCCGATTTCGACTTCTCCTTGGCTGCGATAGACCTGTTCGAGAATTTGACTTACGCTGTGTCCTCTGCGCTCGGCGGCGATAATCACGCTGGAATCGAGAATTATTCCCACGCAGGCGGGTTCCATGTAGAACGGTGCTTGAGGATGTCTTCAATATCCGCGGCGAAGTCCGCATCGAGCACAGGCGCTTCTCCGGTCTCCGCCTCACGCGCTCTGGCTGACGCAATGCATTCTGAAAGGGTGCGGCGCGGCGCAATCGGCGCATGAATCACCGCAACGGGCAAGTCGCCGCTTTCGACCACCACTTCGGCCCCGGCGCGCACGCGGGCCAGCAGCCCGGCAAAGTCGCTGACGGCTTCAGCTTCCGATATGTGAATCACCCGGTCGGCCATGAGGCGATTATACCTTTACTGTCTGTTCGATCCGGAGTGCCTTGTTCTGTGTGCCTCAGCGGATGCAAGAATCTTCATTTTGGGAAGCTCCACCTGGCTATATACGATCAACGGCTTAGCCGATCCGACCGTGGTCCCCCAGTGATCGGAGGCTGGTGATGGTTCGCCCGAGTGAAAATTCCCCATGAAATCTCTTAACTTTCTGTGCTCCGCTCAGTAACTCCTACTGTGCGCACCCTGGACTAAACGCCGTGAGCAGATTGGCCACTGCGGAGATGGCGCAGTTATAGCCCGCGCCCGTGGAATCATACTGGTTATACTGCTGCGCGCTGGATTGTCCCGTATTCCCCAAAAAATTGAAAGACGAATCGAATTCGAGGGTGTCGACGTGCTGTCCGGCGTCGATGAGATAGCTGTTGTAGAGGATTTTTCCAGACTGCGTCGTGCTTGTGGTCAGCTTGTAGGTCTGGTTGGCCTTGGTGGTCTGGTTAATGTTTCCGTTGGAGAGGAAGGCCAGGGTGATGTCCATGGTCAGGGGGAAGCCGTAATTCTGGTTGTAGACCGTGCTGGCCACGCCCGGCTGCGAAACTGTGGTGTTCGAGTTCAGGGTTGTGCCTTGCGAAATGTCCTGCAGATATTGGCTACCCGTGATGCTGAAATACTGGTTGTTGAAAAAGTTTACGTTCTGCGTGACCTTCGTCGTCACCATGCCGTGCGACGTGTTCACGTAACCGGAGATCGTAAAGCCGCGTTTGGAGGTGACGTCCACAGTCCCCTTGATCGAGCTTGACTGCACATTCAAATTCTCCGTGACGACCGGCGAAGGCCCGGTCAGCGTGTTCTGCGTGACTGCGCCGGTGGTCTGGGTGCTCCCCGGGTCCGTATAAAGGAGCAGAGACGCGGTCGCGGAGAAGTAATTGTTAGCGTTGTATACGCTGAGTGAAACCGTGTGCGGCTGGCCATTGCTCAGGAGACCAGCGAACGGGGTCAGATTCACACGATACGGTGTGAAGTTCAAAGTCTGCACGCCGGGAATCGGGAACCACAAGAAAGGATCGATGCCGCCGGTATAGATCCACGGAAAGACCGGAGCCACTCCCGCCGGCTGCCCATCAATCGTGACTTCGGTTTCGCGGAAACCGGTGTTGCCGCAGCTCTGCAACTCCGTCGATACATCGTTGGGCACGCAGGTATACCAGAATTCGTCCGACGACTGGCTCTGCGCGTAAACGTCGAGGTAGGCGCTCTGCACATTGGTGGGCATGGTGAACGTTCCGGAGAGCGTGCTCGTGGTGGTACTGAGAGCGACCGTTCCTCCGGAGGGACCGGCGGAGAGCGGGAAAACCACATTGGCCGTGACCGGAGCGGTCTGACCCTGAGCCAGTGGATAAAACTCCAGCGAGGCGGAAGCAAAGATCGTCGAAGTAAGCCCGCAGCACAAAGTATTGCCGATATCGGCCTGACCGGATTGTGCGGCGTAGAAGATCGAACTGTAATCGGTAAGATCGTTTTCGATGTGCCACGACGGGGCCTCAGTGGGCGAAGGTTCCGCGGTTGTGCCGAAATAAATGTTCACCGGACCCAGCCAGAAGTTGGCGGTGCGGTCAAACTGAATGCCGGCGTTCAGGTTGATATCTGACTCGAGCACCACTTTGGCCCAAGGGCCGGGGCAGGCGGTGGGCGGAGCGTAAGTGAAGTTTTCCACGTTGAAGTCGAAGAACTGCGCCCCGGTGAAAAGCTGCACGACGCAAGGGGTCGTGGATGGCCGAGTCACGGTCGGTTCGGCGCTTACGGTGTTGGCGGATCCAATTACATAACGACCAGAAGCGGACGCGAAAGAAGTCAGGACAAGGATAAGCAAAAGGAACGGGAAAATATTCCGGGCCAAGCGGGCAGTACGGGGCATGCGATCCTCCTGGGAGATAAGGGCAAACGAGGCTTCCATCTTGGCTTTGCGGGAGCCTGCAAGCCACGGCGGCGCCAGGGCGAAAGTATTGCGCGTTCCTCCGACCGGTGTCAACAGAAGACGAAAGACTCCGGCGCAGCCTTCCTATCGCCCATTTGGGTGAAGTTAGGGGCACATTCGTGGTAGTTCGCTGGGCCGAGGATCGCGCTATACTACGGAGGCCTCGCTCCCCCCAGGCAGGAACAATTCAAAAACATTTAAGGCATTTGTAAGATATGGCTGCGCACAGCGAGCCTCTTGCGCCGAAGAAGCGTTTGGATTCGTGGAAAGAAATTGCAACATTCTTCGGCCGCGACGAGCGCACGGTTAAACGTTGGGAAAAGGAGCGCGGGTTACCCGTCTATCGGGTTCCGGGAAGCGCTCGCGGGGGTGTGTTCGCTTACGCCGAAGAACTGGCGGAATGGCTCAAGACTCCAAGCCTAGTCTTGGAGGTTGCGGACCTGACTCACGACGACTCTTCAGCAGGCGACAGTCAGGAGACCGCTCCTGCGTTGCCAGCAAGCAAAGTGGATGCAGGTGTGACGCCTCTGGGCTCTTACTCTGCGGCTCCCATACCGACCCCATCGCGACTTGCGGCAGCGAAACCTTTCTTCTGGCTCGCGCCTCTCGTACTGATCGTTGGCACGTTTCTCGCGTTCTCCTTCGGCCACCGCGAGCCCCGGTTCAAGAATGCGCTCGCCGCACCACACGTGCCCAGCGCAGAAGCTCAGGATCTCTACTTGAAGGGCCGCTATTATTTTGAAAAGCGCACCGCTGACGATCTAAACAAAGCAGTGGATTTCTTTACTCAGGCAATCGTGCACGACCCAGGCTATGCCGCGCCTTACGTGGGACTGGCGGACACTTATAACCTGCTGCGGGAGTACAGCGCGATGCCGCCCCAGGAAGCGTATCCGCGGGCGCTGGCGGCTGCCCGCAAGGCGGTGGAACTCGATCCCAATTCCGCCGAAGCCCACAATTCCCTGGCCTTCGCCAGCTTCTGGGGATTTTTTGACGCGGCCACGGCCGACCGCGAATTCAAACGCGCCATCGAACTGGACGCCACTTTACCCCGCGCTCATCACTGGTACGCCACCTTTCTCGTCGAGATCGGGCGTGCCCCGGAGGCGCTGACCGAGATCGAACGAGCCCGGCAACTCGATCCTTCCTCAACCCCAATTCTGGCGGATAAAGGATTTATTCTGGTCGAGAATGGAAAGAAAGAAGAGGCCAGGGTGCTGCTCACGCAACTTTCGCTATCCCAGCCTGACTTTATTCATTCTCACCAGTATCTGGCCGATCTGATCTATTTTCCGGAAGGAAATTACAGCGGCTACTTTCAGGAAAATAGAATCGTCGCGCGCCTGCGCCATGACGGGACCGCGGAAAAGAACCTCGAGGCAGAAGAAAAAGGTTACCAGAGCGGCGGCCTGCCCGGACTGCTCGAGGCGCGGCTTCGTACTGCCCAGGAACTGTTCGACCGCGGCTTCGGATCAGCCTTCGAGGTTGCCGAGGCTCACTCCGATCTGGGACAGAATGACGACGCCTTGAAATATCTCGATATCGCATACCAGCGGCACGATCAGATGCTGGCGACACTCGACGTAAACAGCCACCTCCAGTCTTTGCACCAGAACCAGCAATTCCGCGAACTAGTAGCCAGGATCGGCCTGCCACCTCTAAATTGAGGACTTTGGCCGGGCCCGCTCCACTGTGTAAACTAGCATCGCGATGAGATCACTCCCCCGCTCTTCATCTGCGAGCCGTTGTCCTCGGCAAGCGACGTGGTCTGCGGTCATCCTTGCGCTCCTGCTAGGCTGCGCGCCGGTCGGCTTTGCGTCCGCTTACAACGCTCATCCCAAACTGGTGGTCGTGATTGTCATCGACCAGTTCCGCGCCGACTATCTGGAGCGTTATCGCGATCAGTTCGGCGAGGGCGGATTCCGCCTGCTGCTCGACCATGGCGCCAACTTCTCCGACTGCAATTACGACTACGCCAACACCCGCACGGCCCCGGGACACGCCACTCTCTTCACTGGCACGTATAGCGACGGCCACGGCATTGCCGCCAACGAGTGGTGGGACCAAAAGAAAAAACGCATGGTCACTTCCGTGGAAGATGACGACACCAAGATCGTCGGCCTTGGCGGAGACTCCGCCGAAAGTAAAGTGGGCGTCTCACCGCACAACCTTCTTGCCGACACCCTCGGCGACGAACTCAAATTGGCGACCCAAGGACAGGCACGAGTTTTCAGCCTTTCATTGAAGGACCGGGCGGCGGTGCTGCCCGGCGGTTTCTCGGCAGACGGCGCTTTCTGGATCGATCCCAAAAGCGGCGCGTGGATTACGTCCACGTACTATCGTCCTGACCTGCCGAAGTGGGCACAGGATTTCAACTCCGGCAATCGTGCCGCCAAGTATTGGGACCGCGACTGGAAAAATAAGAACGGGGACCTCTTGCGCTCCACCGAGCACCGCAAAGGAAAGAAGGGAGAAGATGCCGGCTTCTACGAAGTGATCGGTTCCACGCCCTTTGCCAACGAGTACGAATTCGAATTCGCCAAAGAGTTAGTCGTCTACGAAAATCTCGGTGGCGGACAGGCTACCGATCTGCTCGCCATCAGTCTTTCTCCAAACGACATTCTCGGCCATCAGGTTGGGCCGGACTCGCCGGAGATGGCCGCCATGGCCCTCGCTCTCGATCGCGAACTGGCTGACTATTTCAACTTCCTCGGCCACCAGATCGGACTCGCCAATGTGTGGATCGCATTGTCCGCCGACCACGGTGTTTCCGCCTTGCCCGATGCCGCGAAGAAGTTGCGCATCCCTGCCGCCAATCTCGATGGAGGCAAACTCGAAGCGCAGATCAACTCGGAGCTGACGGCCAAGTTTTCACCGGGACATCCCGCCTCTTACGTCAGGCTTGACTATCCCCTGGCCTGGCTCGATCAGGACGCCTTCACTGCTGCTCACATTAAAGAGCGCGACGCCGAGACTGCCGTGGGCGAGGCGATGCAGCAGGCCGGTCTCCGCGATTACTTCACCAAGTCACAACTTGCAGAAGGCAAAGTCCCCGATACCGCGATGGGCAAGAAATTTCTGCACAGCTATTCACCCGAAGGCAGTTGGTATGTGATGGGAGTTCCCGAACCTTACACCGTGGGCCCGGCAAAAGGCACTGACCACGCATCGCCCTACACCTACGATACTCACGTGCCGCTGGCATTCTATGGGTTACCATTTCGTCCTGGAACCTATCGCACCCACGCCGAACCTGTCGATATGGCCGCTACCCTGGCATCGCTGCTCGGCATCAACGCTCCCACGCATTCTGTGGGACGCGTGTTGACCGAGGCGCTGGTTCTTTCGCACCACGCGGAGAATACTGCGGGATCTGCTGCGGCGGGATCAAATGAGAGGGCTCCCCAGTGACTCCTTCTCCCGAAAACGGCGGCAAGTCGGCGCTCGATCTCAGCGTGAGCTTCGCCGGCATCTCACTCAAGAATCCAATCATCGCGGCCAGCGGAACGTTCGGCTACGGAGTCGAGTTCGAAGATGTTGTTCACCTCGACAAACTTGGCGGATTCGTGGTCAAAGGGCTATCCCGCGAGCCGATGATCGGCAATCCTCCGCCGCGCCTGTGGGAGACTGCCGCCGGAATGCTCAACGCCATCGGCCTCCAGAATATTGGCGCGGCAGCTTTTCTTACAGAGAAACTTTCCAAGCTGCGCGAACTCAAAAACATCGTCGTCTTCGCCAACGTCTTCGGCTACACCCGTGAAGACTACGAACACACCATCGAGATTCTCAACGACGGCGAAGGCATTGCCGCTTACGAACTCAACGTCTCCTGTCCCAACACCGCGCACGGCGGCCTGCAGTTTGGCAGCGATCCGCGCTCGCTCGATGAAGTGGTGACCACGGCGAAGCGAGTCGCGCGGCGGCCGCTGATCGTAAAACTTTCCCCCAACGTGACCAGCATCGCGCAGATGGCGCACATCGCGCAGGAGGCCGGCGCCGACGCCATCTCGCTGGTAAACACTTTCGTCGCCATGGCCATCGACGCCGACACCCGCAAGCCGCGCATCGCCAACGTGAGCGCCGGCCTCTCCGGCCCGGCCATCAAGCCGATCGCGCTGCGCATGGTCTACGACGCCGCGCACGCCGTGAACATCCCAGTGATCGGCATGGGAGGCATTTCCACCGCAGCCGATGTCGCCGAATTCATGCTCGCCGGCGCAACCGCCGTCCAGATCGGCACCGCCAGCTACTGGGATCCCTGCGCCACCGAGAAAATCGTCGACGACCTCCAGAGCTGGTGCCAGGATCACAGCGTAACCCGCATCGCCGACCTTATCGGTGGACTAATTGTGGAGTAGGCGGTCGTCGAGTAGGCGGTCGTCGCCGCGCTGTCATGCAGAGCGCAGCAGGGAGGAGAGCGAAAGCGACCCTCCCTGCGGAGTCGAAGCATCCCTACTTCAACGACGCTCTTGCCAGGCATGGGATTTTGCCTCGATCGAAGTGTGGCGAAGCCTCCGCATAGACTTCCGAAAATCGAGAGCATCCCCTCTCTACCCCTGGCTCCGCTCTCTAGAAGAAATGGTGACTGGAAGCCTCGCCGCTAATGCCGTTTGATGCAACCCGCAACCGAATCAGTCATGTCAGTGCTGATCGCGACGAAACCGCTTTCGCCCGACGGCGTAGTCCCAGCATCCACCCCTTCCGGTCCGGCGCAACCGTCGATGCGGGTCAGCGAGTACTTCGCCGTCTGGGTGCCTGAAGTGAACTGAGAGTAGAAAATCTGCCCTTCGGCCGCGGAATTATTTTCTCCGTTGCTGCAAAGCCATCCTGCCATCGCAGTCTGCGGATAAAAGATGTTCGCACCGCTCGTGCCATCAACAACGCTCATTGCCTTCCAACTGGTATTGCTCGCCATCGAAGTCCGATTCCCTTGCTGGCATTGATGTCCGCTCCAGCGCCCGACGCCAATTTGGGCTCCTTGCACGTACTGTGGTTTGTCGATCCAGGCCGCGCCGTCGCAGCCAAACTGGCCCGCGGCACACACCGTCACGGGAGGCGCATTCGGCACTTCGCAACCCAATTCGATGTCACTGAGCACTGGACCGGAAAGCAGTTCCACTTTATCGAGATAGTTCGAGCTGCCATACCAGCTCAGGCTGTAGGCCACAGCGGCGGATCCAGCGCTGGCGCCCTGGACGCACATCCCGCCATCGCCCTGATAGAGCGTCTGGTGGAAAAAGTTCAAGAGCGTGGCTGGACGGCACGCCGCGGTCTTCACATTCTTGCCGCCGGTAATGCCAGTATCTTCCCAGTCGCTCGCCCACGCCTGTTGCACGATCTGATAACCGGCCTGTACGTAAGTTGCACTGAAGGTTTGTGATTGCGTTCCGCTGCCATAGGGTTGCGTGCCGCCCGCGCCGCCGAACAAGGCGACCATGCCGCGCGGAATGCCCGCGGGATTGGTCAATCCGTAAGTGACCTGAATGTTCAACGTGTTCGGGCAGCTAACCGTCGCCTCGAAACAGCTCGCACCCTGAAAGTATCCCGCAGGGCAGGTATGAAGTTGAGTAATTCCCGTGACCGACCCGAGAGGCAGCGGCGATTGCGCCGACGCTGTCGGGAGAATAAGAAAAGAATTAAGCAATAGGAATAGGACGATGCAGCCGGCTGTTTTGCCGGGCGCAAAGAAAATATTTTGCAAGTTCACGACTTCATGCTCCAGTTTGACCGGCAGGGCCGCAAACGCTGGCCCGGCGCGGAGTTTTAATTTGAATGCTTGATCAGACTAGGGCAAGAAGAATCGGCACGCGTCACGCACAAGTCAAAGAGTTGTAAACGTTTTTTCTTTCAGGACATCCGAGGACACATCAAGCTGGAATTCCGGACTAAGCATTCTTACGTGGGGTTACAAATCTTGCCGGACCGTGTTTCCCCGCTGCAGACGTTCGTGGTACCCGCCGCTTCGTAAAGAACGCGAAGGAACGCGGCACCCACTGTGTTGCTGATGGCAGCGAGATCAAGAGCCTGGCCAACCGCCCGTCTCTGTCATGCAGAGCGCAGCAGGGAGGAGAGCGAAGCGACCCTCCCTGCGGAGTCGAAGCCTCCCTACCTTCACCCACGGGGCTAGCCCGTTTTGATTTTCTGAGGCGGCGGAGCAGTTATCGGTTCTATCTGTTGGACGAAGCCGGGCCAGTGCGCCTGAATGAAGGTTGGACGAAGATTTCGTTCCGGAATCGGATGGGTAGCTTCGCAGCTGCAGACGTTCGTGGCTACCCGCCCTTCGCAGAGAGCGCGAAGGACGAGGCACCCACAACCTTACTGGGTGCCGAGATCAAAAGCCCGGGCACAGAGCGTGCTCTGTGCCCGCGGTTAGAGCTTACTGATTTTCAAACACCTCGCTGTCTACCCGAAGGATCTTAAAGGGAAATACCGGCGCCTGGTGCAGATCCAGGACCGGAACAACCTGGCTGTCAATCACATACAGTTGCCCAAAGGCGTCCGTTGCAGATGAGAGACCGGTTGTGATTTGGGTGTCATTTTTCAGCGTGGCGTTCAGAAAATCAAAACTGGTGAAGGTTAGCTGCTGGACCACGCCATTTTGGACAATATAGGCCTTGTCAAACACGAAAATTAGGCCGTCCGGGCCGAAGAAACTAAAAGGCGGAGTTATGTTCGTCAAAGGATCGCCGCTCAACTTGACGAGTTGCACGTTCGTGGGTTCATCGATGGGTAAGGTCAATACTTGCGGAGGAAATGTGGTTACAGTGAGAATGTTCTGTTGGTCCGGAGTGACTTGAATCCCGTTCAGGCCAAAAGGCCCGCCTTTGGCGGCAAAGAGGGGATTGGTCGCAAAAATTTCAAATGAATCGTTTTTCGGATGGATTCGATAGATATTGGGTTGAACGGAGTCCGTTGCAAAAATATCGCCGCGGAAGTCCAAAGCAATGTCATTGCAGAAAGAAGGTTGCGGAAGCGCGATGCGATGCGCCAACTGACCTGTCTGATTGTTTGGGGGAATCGTGATTCCATATACGAATGAAACGGGGAACGGGTTGGTAACCAGGTCGATGCCGCAAACCCAAAGTGTCCGGCCAATGAAATCGACTTTGGCGCCTAAAAAAGAAATTTGGGGATTTGCTGTCTCAGTGAAGAAAACGCTTTCAGGAGATCTTCCGTCAAGCGGGACGCGGGTGATTTGCGCGCCGAAAACAGCGGTTGGGAAAAAGTTAGCGGAAACCGGATCAAATGTCAGTCCTTCCGGAAATGAGGTAGTGCTTTGCAGGTCAAATTCGTTGATAAATTGACCTGCCGCATACGAAGTGGCTAGCCCTAGCAAGAGCACCAACAACGCCGACGCCTTCCATAGATTTTTCACTAGTTCGCTCCTTGGTTTTTGTTTCGCTCTCCTTAAACTTCCACGTCACCCAGCCTGCAGTCCCTAGCGTTTAGAACTCATCGGCTTGCTCTTTATTCCCTTTGCAAAAAGAATTTTTCGGAGATAAACCGGAAAGATAAACCGGGGAGCAGTTATCGTTTCTATCTTTTGGACGAAGCCGGGCCGGTGCGCGTGAATGAAGGTTGGACGAAGATTTCGTTCCGGGGTCGGGTGGCGTAGCTTCGGTACTTCAGACGTTCGTGGTACCCACCCTTCGCGAAGTGCGCGAAGAGCCTGCCCTGAGAGTCTGTGACTAAATTAGTTTCCGTTCCAGCCATTAAGATTTGTTCGCTATTGGTTCCTGGCGGTGGATCGCATGGATCGTCGGTCGCCCGGATTGCGGACGCCTTGCCGGG